>Ga0307515_10010643_pt1 | contig 17585 bp, 5 predicted proteins | sample 17_EM_MG_FD_194513 | JGI IMG/M metagenome (GOLD analysis project Ga0307515, IMG submission 194513) | Populus trichocarpa ectomycorrhiza microbial communities from riparian zone in the Pacific Northwest, United States - 17_EM | ecosystem: Host-associated > Plants > Roots > Unclassified | place...
TTTAATTAATATATATAGAGATGAGGTTTTCCAGGGGGAGACCCCCTGGGGCCCCCCTATATAGAGCTTTTGCTTAATTTAGAAGTAGTAGTAAGATTAAGGCGCCTTGATTACTATTAGGTAAGGATCTACTACAGTAACCAAGGCACCCTACTTAAGCTAGGCTTAAAGATTATATTGGTCACGAATATAGCACATATTTAAACTATAGAGCTTTAATGCAGAGCCCTTTATATAGGATATAATATAGTAGATTATAATTCTAATTTAAAGCTTTATATACTAAATATTTTTAATACCTAATAACTATTAACTATGTTATTGCCTACCCAGTTCGGACGTACGATAACGTAATAGCTTGGCGATAATATAATAGCTTAGCGCCGAGTAATAGGAGGGAGGGGAGAGAGGGGAGGAGATTAGGGGTGGCTCGGCTACTGTAAGAAGGTCGTGATATTAGTATAGTATTAAACTTTAAAAATCGTGTCCTAGGAGCTTAATCGACGACCCCTATATAAAATGTTAATAACGTTTAATTGCAGAGCTTTAAACTGGTAGATATTTTAGAAATGCCTATTATAAGTAGCTCTAAGTATAAAATCTAGAATATTTAGTAGTGGTGTAAGTATAGGACGGGAGTATATATTTACGTTCCCAAATATCATTATATAACGCAATTTTTAGGTAACAAAAACCAGCCGTTAATATTGCTTAACTAATACCCGGGTCGCAGCTAATCGTAGTCTCAGACACGTTAAACGTGGTCACCAATGGGGGTCGGCGAAAGCTAAGCGTGGTTACCGATAGAGCCCCCAGAAAAAGGTCGGCGGTACTACACTTTTACCCATACAGAACGCGCATCGGTAGCTATATTTAACTTAAGCGAACATATAAACCAAAATGTTGAGAGCATATACTCCGTATACACCTAAAGACATAGACACAGATATATATATACATCTATACCTACATATATACAACCGCATTTATATATGCCTTACTATACCAATAACAAGTAAAAACTATACTAAAGTAAATGAGAGTATAGTAGGGTAGCTAAACGGTCTACAAGTCAGTATGCACAATTATATGCTAGGCATATGCTAAGGATACGCAGGTACACTAGAGCGTACCTAACATTAAACATAAAGACGATAGTTCTTAAGATGATACAATTAGTAGAGAGAGTATTAAAGATAAGGAGGGTAAAGGTCAAGATAGTATACAATAGCGGCTTCCATTTCATATAGGTCTCTCTAAGGTAAGACTACGTATAACACTATACATAGGCTATATATATACTAAGAATATCCAGAGCACACTCCGAGACTATAAAGCATTTATTAGCTCCAACGGCAAGCACCAAGTTATTATCTAAGAGGCAATAGACCATATTATAATGCCGAAATATCTAGCAACTAGAAAAGAAGGAATTGCACACTTTATCTATAAAGCAATACCTCTGCTATCTATAGATGCAGATAAAGAAACAGTATATAAGGTTATTAAGTAGTATATATCAAAGGTATACAATACACATGCTAGGTATATACTGTACTTATACCTCCAGTAGATTTAATTTTCGTTTTATAAAACCGGTAACCCCAAAGTTACATAACTATAACTCCTTAGAGAAAACAATAATTGGGAGAGTAAAAAAGCATTTTATTAAGCGTTTAAATGTAGCGGCATTAAACACTATGAGCACGCTTACGAGGATATCCTCCGTATATGCCCCGCATATAATAGGGTTAAGCTTAAATTAATTAACGACCTCTAAAAGTATAGCAGTCATCTATACTAAGCAGTAGAGGTTAATAAAAAGCTTAAGCAAAGTATAGAGAAGTAAGCATTATCTATATATATTAGGTAAATACTTATAATATACAGCTACTATAACGGTATTCTATAATTATGGCGGTAGTATACCTATCCTAGTACACAAGAACGTGTATGTAGTAAAAGCAGACTAACAATATTTTCTTAACATGGAGTGCGTATATGGTCAGCGTATACGTGATATATACTTATTATATGCAGATAATATTTATTAGTTATTCTAGCAGCAGTAATACTAAACCATAGCATACTGCTTGGCCTTTATTATCGACAACTGCTAGGGTAGATATTTAATACCTACGTCTACTTGTTAAATATGGGGTTTAGAAACTTAAAAAAGAATATACCTATATTAGACATTCAACGTTAAAGCGAAAAAATTGTAGTAGGTAATATATACACTATACATACGCTACGCATATACTAAGCCTACTAGGGTTTAACCATCCGTAAGGCCAAGGTAGGGTAGTAAGCCGAACATGCGGTGCACGGTTAGATTGCTATATTCCTATTAATATGGCACAGTATCCTTACATTTGCCTTATTACACGGAATTCTTATATATATCATCTACTATACCTAACAAAGCTACTAATTAACCTTGCTAATGATATAGTTAAAGCAATAAGGCAGGTGGAAGTCCTAAGCCTTACTATATATATACCCCGTATATGCACAGTATATATAAATAAAACTACTTACTATAGCATAGGTCGATTCATCCTATCTTTACAGTATTATACTCTATATAAGAAGTATAGGGCGCAGACACTATATATAGTGCATAGTAGTCTTAATATTAAGGATCGAATTACTGCTTTAATTTGAAAGGAAAGGATGCTATAATTCCTAGAGGGGACGGCATATATAGGTAAGTATAGGTTAGATATACGCCAAGTATATACAGAGCCTAAGCGTAGTAGGTGTGCTATATAAGTTCTCTATTAACCAATATAAAGAGAACATAGAGTAATAGATTTGGGCAATTTATAACTTTAATAATAAGTATTTCCTTATCGTATGCTGTATATACGCGCAAGCTAAGGCATTCTAATACGTAACATATATCGAAATAAACCTATCATTTAAAATAGTTTAAGGTAAAACGAATTTATTCTCAATTATGGGATAGGACGAGAATTCTAAACGTATACATGCCCTATGCTAAGCATATGCTATACATAGGCTAATATCTATAATAGGAATTAAGGTATAGGTATACGCATTTCTAAACTTAGAAACACGTGCTGTATACACAAAGATGTTTTAGCTAGTATTTAAGGTTTTAAGTAATACTGCCCAATTATCTATATAATTTATATATATTCATGGAACCGGACTTCGCACGGCTACAGTTAATATATGTAAGAAATAAGCTGGTAGTAAGTATACGCTGCGTATATACCTAGCATATGCTAATAATATATAGGCTTTAGGGATTACCTATATATAATTAACCCATCCCGTGAATAGGATGAACACCTTTAGTATATGCTTATATTCTGCCAAGTATATATTAAACGAAACTTTGCGAAGTGCTTTTTAACTTATAAAGTAAGATATATTATAGAGCAGATATAGGAAGTAGAGATAGAGCAGAAACTAACGGAGCGTATATAAAGTATATGCATTCTATATCTGGAGCTTATATCTTAGATAAACAATAAAAAGAAAATATGGATACTAGCTAGGCTTATAAAGGAAAAGTTAAAGGTTCCTTATAAGTGGTGGGTATATACACAAAAGCATACTAGAATTGGTGAAAGTAGTCACTTTTAAGATAATAACTTTACCGGTTAAAACTTATGCATACTTACTACAGTACTACGGTAAATATATACGCTCTGTATATACACTGTATATTCTAATATTTTAGTATAGGCTTAAACTCCATATATAAGAAATATTTGACCTACAAGAGCTATATAAAGAGATAGGAATAGATAATATATAGAGAAATTATAGTAACTTAAAGCGGATAGTAGTACAGCTATAGAAACAAAGTATGTATATACGCTATAAATACAAAGTAGATGCTAAGCTTAAGCAGCCCAGAAATAGCGGAAAGCAGCTAAGCGATAAGCTAGAAATCCTAAACTAAATCTTCCTTAGAATCCTCAAAACCCATTTAATACCCCTAAGCCTAATCTATAGTATATACCTGATGTAGAATTACCTACTATATTTAGTGGGCAGACTATGTCGCAGATAAGTAGAGCAGATAATAATATTACATTAGTATCGGATACGTCGCGCGTATCCACAGCATATGCAGCGTAGATGTTGCCCCCATTATCTTAAAGTTAAACGCCCCGGACTGTGGGCAAAAGGTATAGGTCTAACCTATCTATAGAGGAGATAGAGAAGAAGGCATATATACTCCGTATAGAAAATATAGAGCGACAAATTAATGAATTAAAATAGGCTAAAGATATATATAATAAAGCGAAGGAGCTAGCAGAGCTTAAAAAGTGGGCGTAGGAGCATAGTGTTAGCATATAGGGCGCATATATACGGTATACGCAGAGCAAGTGTTATAGAGTTCTATTACCATAAATAAAGAATTAATTAATATAGGCCTATAGCCCAGCGCCCTATGTTAGGTATATGCCTAGCCTATCCATCTACTAAACTCTACTTAAACTCCAATTATATATATTACACATTACGTATATAGTGTGCAGGCCTAATATATGCTAGGACTTAACCAGTAATACGGGACAAGTAGTAGGTTCCACTCGCGGTAGAAGTAGCTTATATAGAGCATAAGCATAATATACGCAATAGAATAAACTAAACTTACCAAAGCTCTTACTACCACTATAGCGGCGGCCTACTGTTTTTCTGCTTCCTATACTAAACATTAGCAGTATATATATAGGATATATACAAAGCAAACCTACCGCTTTGGCGGCGTGTAGACGGCAAGGGGGACTCCTCGCGGTCGTCTAGGGGGGTCGGGCCGCGCTACACACATAGTTAGCGTATGCTAAATATATACAGGTGAAATACTAACCTTGCGCTTTAAGCCGGTAGAGGGAGTAGTAGGGCCAACACACTATTTCCCTCGTATTAGCATACGCCTAGCATAAGCGCGTATTAGCCTATAGTTAGTAGAAGACATTAGGGGTTTATATATGCGTAGGGTATGCGTATATAAGCTAGCAATATAACTAAGTAGTGGTTTTAGTAATATATATGCAGGGGATACGCCAAATCGAACTTTCTTAGTCTCCTAAATATAGAGTTGAGCGTTAGTTTTAGAATCGGGCAGTAGCCCTAGTAGTAGCTGTGCTTGTTCCTTATATACGCTACCCTTAGGCCTATAAGTACCTTTAGGTGTAAAATTAAACTTAGGGGGAATAAGTATATAGATAGATAGATATATATATTGGGGTATGGTGCGCATATATAGAAGCGACACTAGTGCTCTTACCTTGTGATAGAATTACCTGCTAAATTAGGTGGCAAACCCCTAGTCCTAGGCACTACATTTAATTAGCTTAGGCTAAGCGTATACGCGGCATAGGGTAAATATACGCAAAGAGTGTACAGGTATCTGCATACTCCAAAATCCTAGAACCTAAGGGGCCACGACTATAGACACTATTAGCGACGTATATGCGACGTATAGGCATAGACATACCCGGGCTCATATAGGTATCTTGTATCCCGCCAGCCACTAGAAAAAACGAACAGCTTCAGGGAACTATGATATATTAGCCTCGCATATACGCTGCATATATATAGCATATACTTCTCGCCTGCGACCAGCTCTCTGACTAATGTATTATTAGTAGTTGGGTTGGTTACTACATATAGTAAGCATATGCCGAGCTATTATAATAATATAGTAGTATATACAAGCACCGCTGTGCTTATTGCGGACATGCTGGCAATACTATAGCCATATTAGTAGAGCCGCAGGCGCTGCGTATATGTAAAATGTATACTTAGCTAAGCGGTAAAGACACGGCCGCATATCTGCGTACCGTTGACTGTAATATCACACCTAAACTTTGAATTAGCATATGCTACGCATAGGGTGTGGATAAGCAATATATACTATAGTGTTAACCAAGAAGAGCATAAAGGCGGCGTTGGGTGGGTTTAGTATACGCTTAGCATATACCTACGCTATACATAGAGCCGTACATACTCGCATTATCTTAGACTAAAACGGTCGGGGCTATATACAGTTAGCATATGCACTGGATATGCGGCTCTATATACACTTACGTCTTCCTCTAGCAAGAGCTGCTGTAGCGCGCGCTATAGTTATTATAAGTATATACCATGCATATGCAATCCTATAACTAACCAGGAGTTACCTAACCGGGATTAGAATTTAGAATCGGACCTATAAGGCTTTGTAAGTATAGTATAAGCATATACTCTGCATATACTTACTATAGTAATAGCTAAAGGCAGAAGGGTTGGCGGCGGAGGCTACCTGCGGGTTATTAAAGTCTGCGATTATTAGATTGCTTATAGTAAGCGTATACACGGCGTATATAATGGTTAAATTAGTAATAGGAATTCGCCTTATTCTTTCTATCAGTATATACAAGACCTATGCCTATATTGTGCTGTACATACTTATAGTATACGCTGTAATGTTATAGAGAAGAAGTTATAGTGCGACTATTATTGTAGATATGCTACGCGTGTGCACGGGCTATGTTTTAATAACTAACTACCATTACCTTAAATGGCCATTGTTTAGCGCATATGCGCGGCATATGCACTTCCATAAACTAGGATATTTGTAATTTAAGGATAAACGGCTTCGCATTTCCTATTTTATTTAAATTGCATATGCATTATATATGCGTAGGCTCAGCGTGGTCTTAAGCTAACCGTGGTCACGAAGCTGGTTTGCAAGTTCTGACCACGTTAAACTTTCTAACCACGCCAAGTCTTTTCCGTGACCACGCCGAGCTATAAGCCCACTAATACCTACTAGAGGCTTATCCGTCCTTCCTATCTTCTCTCTTACCCGTCTCCTCGTTTAATGCTATCTATATTGCTATATTAACTAATAAATCCCTTAGCAAGGACTAAGGAGGAGTATTAGAGCACCTCTAGCTTTTATAAGGAAGAAGAAAAGAAGAAAGGAAGGTATAAAGGGAGTATTTATAGATGGGAGGAGGCCTATAAGCATAGGAGATTAGACAGCTATAATATAGCTATTAATGTTACTTGACTAACACATACTAGAGGCTCCTTTATCTTTCCTATCTTCTTTCTTACCCATCTCCTTATCTAATGCTATTTATATTACTATATTAACTAATAGATCCCTTAATAGGGACTAAGGAGAAGTATTAAAGCACCTCTAACTCTTATAAAAAAGAAGAAAAGAAGAAAGGAAGGTATAGAGGAGGGAGTATTTATAAATGGGAGGAGGCCTATAAACGGGAGATTAGGCAGCTATAATATAGATATTAATATTACTTAGCTAACACCTACTAAAGGCTCCTCTATTCTTTTTATCTTCTTTCTTACCCGTCTTCTTATCTAATACTATTTATATCGCCATATTAACTAATAAATCCCTTAGTAGGGATTAAGGAGGAGTATTAAAGAACCACTAGCTCTTATAAGGAAGAAGAAAAGAAGAGAGAAAGGTATAGAGGAGGGAGTATTTATAGACGGGAGGAGGCCTGCGAGTATAGGAGATTAGGCAGCTATAATATAGCCATTAACGTTGCTTAACTAACACCTACTAAAGGCTCCTCTGTCCTTTCTATCTTCTCTCTTACCTATCTCCTTATTTAATACTATCTATATTACTATATTAACCAATAGATCTCTTAGTAGAGACCAAGGAGTATTAGAGTACCTCTAGCTCTTATAAGGAAGAAGAAAAGAAGAGAGGAAGGTATAGAAAAGGGAGTATTTATAGATAGGAGGAGGCCCTATAAGTATGTAATTTGGTAAGTACTAATAAGTATAAGATTCTTATATAAGATGGGCTTAATTACTTACTAAAATATAGGGTGTTTCTGTCACTATAGTGGCTACTATAGTGGTAGAGACGCCTTAAATATTTAATATAACTAACTACTAAGGCTGTTAATAAGTAAAAGGTAGGCTACCGATATAGTGCAAATAATATAGTTATTAATATTGTTTATAGCCTATTTTTGCTTCTAGTGTACGCTTAAATAATCCTTATATTTAGCGTAGAGCTAGTTATAGGTAGTAAGCTGATTTAGGTCTAGCTTTGCTATTAATATAGCCGTAGGTAGTATATCCCTTAGTATAGGCCAACTTAGTAGTTTTAGCTTTAAAAGATTATCTTTCTTCTTAGATAGGTTAATATACTACTATACCTTATTAGTTTTAGCTATGTCTTAGATAATAAAAAACTATTAAATTTAATTAAATAGCTTATTAAGGATGAGGTTAATTTTTAATTTAGTAAAGGTTATTATTTTTAGAATTTAATAGGTTAGGAAGGGTCTAGGTTAGGGTTTAGCTAGCGTCTTAGTAGAACCTTATTTAGACGTTCTAAACTTTTAATTTAATTTATTAGTTTATTCGTTAGTTAGATTTTATTATAGGGAGCGCGATTAATAACCCCTACTAACAGCTCTAACTACGTCTAATTTTTAATTTATAAATAGGCAGATCTATAGGTAATAGTTATTATAAGTAGGTCTAGGTGCGGTATATATAAAATCTTAATTATAGTGTAGAGAAGTTGTGGCTGCTAATATACGGTCCTAAATAGTATATATTCTCGGAGGTTACGTAACTCCTTATATAAGCGACATTTCCGCCCTTTAAAAAAAATTTAAAAAATTTAAAAAATTAATTAACGCTATAGATAGTAGCAATATTAATCTGGTAATACTGCTAATTCTTCTTATATACTATTGTATATATATCTAATAGCTTTAGAAGCGGTAAGAAAGTAGGATAGATAGGGGGGTTAAAATTTAGAAAATTGGATTTTGCAGTTAAGCTGTTTAAAAGTTAGGAAACTAAGACGAATGCTATATTCTCTACTTACCTCTAAGCTAGTATATAATTTCCTAATTAGGAAAAGTCGTTTATAAGTAGTTACTACTGCCTCTATATAAAATCTTCTTATTATACCTCTTTAGTCTTACTTATAGATAACTAAAATTGTTTTATATTAAACCTATGTTTAAATATAAGCCCTAAAAGCTTCTTAACTCGTAAGATTGCTATATAGGTTAGCCTGGCTATCTTATCCTTTTTCTTAATATCTAGAACTACCCGGTTAAGTATTAGGCTCTAGCTTTTATATATAATAAGAGTAAAAGCCAGAGTAATTAGAAATTAACGCTATAAGTAAGAGCCTCTTATACCCTTTTACTTACGAAGTACAGAAAATATAGGGATAACTTTTTTACTATTCTGCTAAGTAAATAGGGTAGGTCCGTTGTACCTATTTACTATAATTAGTAGTAACTAAGGCTAATCCTTTTTAATATCCGCGTGTCCCTTTTATATAACATCTTTAACTATACTAGTAGTACCGTTTACTAAGCCTAGTTTAACCCAAATATTTTATATTAGTATTACTTTCGCGCCAATATATAGGGCTAGATTCTCTATAGTATCGCACTAATTAAGAGTAACTTTTTATGTACCTACACTAGTATTAACTAACTTAATAGCCACTACTAGCTGTAAAAGGTCGCGAAGCTGAATAGTGTTATACTTACCTATAATAGCGCGTATACCATATAGCTAAATTACGTTATTAAAGCCTGTAACCTTATTGGTAAATAGGCCCTACTTATACCTAGTTAAAAGAAGCTTTTAGGTCGAATTACTTATAGAATTACTACGTAGCTCTATAAGGGTGGTCCTAAATATAAAGCTCTTAGCGTTATTACCGCCCTGCTATATAACTTAATCTAGGATAGCTATTTAGTTAATCGCCTTATAGGCTCCCTTTTTATAGCTAGTAAGCTCTAACGGCCTAACAGGTAGATTGCTGTATAAGGCCGCCTAACCTATAGGAGGAAGCTAATGAAAATCGCCTACTAGTAAGATGTTTAAGCCTTTAAAGTAGTCGTTATTACGCGTAGGGTAGATCTAACGGAGGCGGTAATTAATTTAGGCTAGATATACTTGCCTAATTATGGATTTCTTATTAAAGATAAGATAGTAAATATCCTTAAAAGCTTGTTGTAGAGGTATAAGACTAGTAGTAGGCAATTCCTTAAACGGACGATTTACTAGTAACCTTAATAGATCGTATATAGTTCTGCCGTTAATACTAAAAGTAGCTACCCTAGTAGGGGCGGCTTAAGCTAGTAGCGACGGCTTACTATTAGCCCCTGCCATATTATAAAGCGTAGTAGAGAGGATAGTAATAAGATACAATTTGCCAGTTCCTGCCTCTCCATTAACATTAATCCGCAGTAGGGGGGGGCTAAGGCCCACTTGGATCTGCCTATAGTAATTAACTATAATATTATAGATATAACGCTGACCTAGTTATAAGGAGGACGGAGTTACTATTTAGTATAGGCGGCTCTACGGTAGAGGCTATAGCCGAACTTCCTACTAATAAGTCCTCTTATTAAGCTGCAGGTACGTACCCTAATATATACCCTAGTTATAATTATAATTAAGCTCCCTATTACCAAGCTTATTAGAATCCTTAATTTTAACTCTATTAGTATTTTAAACGCGGGTATATAGGGCCTTAAAGAACTAGTATAGCTCTAAGTTATCTACAAAATCGTCTTTAAACTTATTAATATTATTAGTAGTTTTGTGACCTTTCTCTAGTTTCTAATTATAGAAGTAGTTAGGTGGGTGCTAATAAGAGTTAACGTAAGCTTAATAGGAAGCTATATAATTAGGGGCCCCAAATCTATTAGTATAAGTAGCTACTTCCTTATATTCCCTTTATGGGTAATAAAGAATAAGCTTTATACGGTAAAACTTAGAATACTATAAATAAAAAGGATTGCCGTTAAATTGTGGAAAGTACGATATAACTTAAGGCCTTACTCTTAGCCAACGCTTATAAGTAGAGTAATTAAAATAGAGTAGAAAATTAAGGAAAGTAATATCCTCTACCCTATTTAGGCGGCGCTTATATTTCTTATAGCTAGATAGTCCGTACCCCCTTAATTACCTATCTTTAAGCTTATATATAGCGCTTTAATCGTCCTCCTAGCAGTAATTTAAAGTTACTACATTTCTTAAGCCTTTAGAAAGGGGAATATTAAGAAGTAGATAGTATACCTCCTACGCTAACTAATCGCGTTTAGTAATAAGCTTATTTATAAACTTAGCCATTACCAAACTAAAGGCATAAAGACTATTGGCGTGCGGTTATACTAATTAGAGTAACTTTTAATAGGAAGTTAACTTCTTCTCTTCCTTACTGCAATATTTGCCTATATAGTTAACTATTACTAATATACTTATAGCGGGCGATATATTAATATTTGCTATCTACGCTAGTATTATAGCTATATTATAGCTATTAAGGAGCTTATTATTACGCTGTAAATAGAACGTCTAGTAATATAGATTTTAATCCTTTAATATAGCGGCCTTATTACGGAAAGAGCGTAGAAAGTAAAAGCGATACTTCTTTACTCTAGCGGAGCCTTTCTTTAATCTTAAGCAGTAAGATTTGGTGTAATTACGGTGTTATTAAAATCGATTAAGGTAGGCAGTAAGAAGCTTACTAGTGTTAACCTATTCTTTATAGTTAAGAGCAGAAGGATATTAAAGATTAGGAGGTCTAGATTAATTAGGATTTATTATAGATATAAAAGTAGCCCAGTACTTAGTAAAAGCCGCCCTTAATTTACTAGTTAACGGGTCTAGCCTTAGGGCTATTAAACTTTATAAGAAGCTATATATATAGCCGCTACCTTATACTTACTACTTATATTAGAACTAAAAGTTAGTGCTATTAAATAGACCTATAAGTATATGCTTCCTAAATAGATTAAAGCGGTAATATAACTAGTAAGCAGCAATATATAGATTATTATTAAGATTCTAAGAAGTAATCTAGTAGCGCTAAGCCTTATTAGTAGCCTTATATTTGTTAAATAGAGGTATATAAAAGTATAGATTATACTAATATAGATTAGTAGCGCTAAGTATAAAGAATAGAGACCCGCCCTTAATATTTTTAGCATAAGCCGTAAGCTTATTTCTCTTCTACTTCTAGTAAGGCCTGGTGCCCTTAAGCTTCTATATATACTATATAATCTTATTTAAAACCTAGTTACCCCTACTATTATTTATAAGATTATTAAGCTTATTTAAAAATAGACTATTTTTATTTAATTGGCCGTAAAGGAAGCGGGTGGCGTTAAGGGCTTACTCTCTTATAATTTAATTAAATACGTAGTAGCGAAATAAGGGGTGGCGGCTAAACTAACCGTCCTAATACTTAAGTATATACTTGGCGTACGCAGCTAGGGTAACTATACGGCTTCGTGGCATGTTAAAATTGGCTTTACTATAAGGAAATAGAGTAGGAAAGGCGCTACGTATAATAAAGCTGGCTGATTGCTTAGAGAGAGGTGTTTGTCGCATAGTAGGAACCTCTAAACCCGCTTATAGGTCTTATTAGTATTAAACCTTACGACCTAAAAGCTCTAATTTATTAAGGTTAGGTACTAGATTAAGAACTAAAGTATTTAGTACGTTATTATTAAATTCGCCGTCTAGTGTATTACTGCTAAGCTTAGTAGGTAGAGGATTAATAGTAGGAGGACGTTATATAGGAGTAGTAAGGTAAGTTATTAAGCTACTAGAATCTAACTTTAACTTATTAATATAAGGTAGCTAATTTAATATAGAGCTATTTTTAGGTAAGCTAGTAAGCTAGGTGCTATATATTTTAATATTGTAATAATTAGGATAATTAACCTTTAGAAAGTAAAGCTATAGTTATTACAGACGCTTTAAGTACAATGTTACAACTACTTAGGGAAGAGTTGGAAGAAGCTAGTTAGTTAATAAAAGCACAGTTTAGGATGGAGCCGGTAAAACTATATAACGAGGAATAGTAGTATAAGTCATATAATGTGATCTGTGTAATCTATATAATCTATAAGATTTATAACAAAGCAAACAGAGCACACGTATATTGCGTATAAGGAGGATTTTATAGGAGTACGGTTGTATATTTAAGGACCCTTAATCCCTACCTAGATAGTTTCTTCTTTATAGTGATTCTTAGAATATAATTAGAGTTAATCTATTAGGCAACCACTCTACCAGTTATTATTACGTTATTAACTTACTTTGCAATACCTATATACCTAGCCTATTAACTGGACCTACCGTAGTACCTACTACAAGGTTCCGTTACATAATTACTACCTAGTTATAGTATTAAATATAGAAAGTTAAATAACATGCTACTAAAAGCAGCCACTATAACGCCATTAACGGCGGCAACTACTTTAAGGTTAGGAGGTAATACTAGTATAGCAGATACTGATTTATAGCAACCTATAATAGTCGGATAACTATAAGAGATAGTTAACTAGTTAATAGAGAATAATGCGACACTTAAATAAAGGATTAATAGGATAGGGGCAGCGAAGATTAAGTTACCTTTAATTGAGATATTCTTAGGAGAGAGATTAAAACTTAAAGGATTTCTTACATAAATGCACTTTAAAGTCATATAAAAGAGAATAAAATTACTAATACCTATAGATCGAATAGCATATATAGGGCTATTCCTATTAGGAAGGGCACTTAAGTAGTTTAAGCCTTACCTTATAGGAATACAGGCGAACGGAATAACAACCACTAATTAGGAGGTGCGGTTTATATTTTTAAGTTAGGAAGGGTTTATAGAGCGACTTATATAAATATTTAGAGACCCGGAGGCGGTAACTATAGTAAAAAGAAAACTCTAAGACATTACGCAACGAACCTTAGCAATTAAGTACATAATATAGTTCTAAACGCTAGCTATATAAGTTAAATAGAATAATAAGGCGCTTATAGCATAGTATAAATAGGGACTTAAGGCTAAAGTCTAGGATGTAATTATTTTAATAGAAGATACGGATACCCTAAGGGATTTAATAGATTAAGCGATTAAGATTAACAATTAGATCTACTAAAGGGAGTAGGCTAAGAGAGGCTAGAATAGAGTTTTATAGTTATATAAGGCGTAGAGTACATAATAACTAAAACTAAGTTAAAAACTATAGTATGGCGTAGAGCTAATAGACCTAAGTAGTACTAAAGAAACCTATAAGAGATAAAGTAAGAAGCTATAGAAACCTAGAGGTTAAGGATCTAGTAATTAAAGGACTAAGAAGTAAAAGCTAAACTAGGGATCTTATTAGCAGAAGACGTTTAGGCGAACTCTATAGTAAAGTTAGTGGTTTAAAGATAGAGCTTATATAAATTATAGGAAATAAGGTTATTTCGCGAGGGATTATAAAGATAGTTAGAGCTACTATATAATAAAGGGAACCTAACTAGTAGAGGATATATATGTATAAAGGGACGATAGTATACTGCGAGGAATAAAAAAATATTTAATTATAAGTTTCGCGTTTTATTATAATAACGTATACCAAATTTATAAAGACGCTAAGTACGGCGTAAGCTATTAGCTATAGAAGCTAGAGTTAAAGGGACTTAGAGGAACTAAAAGGTTAAATAAAGAATAAGATTAACTCTATAAGCTAGATTAAGATATTATAGCAATATACGGACAATAATTAGTAATAATAATAATAGAGTTGGAGTATTTATTAATTAATAGTAATAAGGGAGAAAAAGGAACTAACTAGGGGTATCTAAACCTTAATAACGTAATAGAAGTAGAGACTAAGATTACTACTAAACGGGGCTTAGTAATGGGTATTATAACACCATTAAATACGGTATCTATCGCTTTATAAGATAAAAGAAGTAATATTTAAAAGGGATTAAGCAAGCAGACGACTGCTAGTGCTAGCTTATTACTTAATAAAGGCAAAAGGCTAAAGGCTTAAGACTTTTAAAGAGAGATAAGAGAGATCTAAGATTCTAAAGATAGAATAAGGATAGCTTAAGGACCCACAATGGACGAAAACCAATAGAGTAGAGTAGCAGCTTAGTTTAAAGACATATAAATAAGCTTGGGAGAAGAATTCCTAACGGTATAAGAGTCTTAAGATAAGATAAGTAAGATTTAAGACTCTTAAGACGAGATAAGAACACTATAGACGCCTAATTAAACTAAGGTGGGAGGTAAACTTAAGTTAGAAGTAAGCTTAGGATTAAGAATCTTATAGAACTAAGATTTTAACGTACGAATAAGGACTATTAACAAGATTAAGAAGTAAGAAGACTTTAAGGATCCACTTATAAGACGCGAAAAGAAAGAAACTATAGAGGAATTTAGGATAAGAATTACCTTATAGTAAGAGCGGAAACTAGATTAGAAAACTAGAATGCTAGGTCGTATTAGGGATAGAGTACCTATATAAAGAATCACTAATAGGCCTAGAATAGGCACACTAAGAGCTAAGTAGCTTATTAAACTAGAAGAAGAAGAGGATTTAGGGATTCTAATTAGGTTCAAAGAACGATATATAAAGGGCTGTTATAACGTAGTAATAAGAAGATACTTTCTTACGGATAAGCCGTATATACTCTAAAAGTTGTACTAAAGATAGTATAGACAACGACACAATAACAAGTAGGAAGATTTCTATATATAGTTGGACGAAAAAGTTGTCTAAGACCACCTAATTATAGAGAAGGCTATAACTTACATTAAAGGAGCCTTAATTATAACATTAAAAGATCTAAAGGGGTAATTAGAGGACTAGAGAAGCGAGAGGCAAATTATAGTACCTGCGAATAAAGTTGTAATGCTTAGATTGATATGATAAAGGTTTAAACTTAAGAATGAAGACGAGCTAAGAGTTAACCTAAGACACTAAATATATTATATATTAGCATAGATTATATACGTAGATAATGCATATAATATATATAGAGCACCTAAGGATAAGAACTAAAAGTACCTAATAAGGATATATTAGGCACCGGATGAGGTAAAATATAGAAACGCTAAGTATATATATAATTAGCACCTAGTAGAAGTTTAAGGATAAGGGGACTTAATATTTTAACTAGGAAGATTCCTTACGGAAGAATACCTAGATAGATAATAGTAGTGGGAATATCCTAAAAATACCTATCTATAGTATATTAAAAATAAAAAGCGAACTAAGTATTAGCTAAAAGTAGACTAAGTATAAATAGGATCCAGCAGCTAATAGTTAGGAAAAGTAGAGGCCTATAAAACTAGAGGGAGCTAGTAGTAGAGCCTTAAACCCTTAAAGGAATTTAAGGATAATACCTAAATTTAAGAATTAAATGGTAGGATTAACTGTTTAAAGTATTAGTAGATAGTAGAGCAATAAGGAACTATATTTTACTAGTAATAGTTAGAAGAATAGGATTTCTATATAGGAAAAAGGAGCATCCTTACCTATTAGTGATAATTTTAGGAGATTTAATAGCCTATAGAGGAGGTATTATTAATCTTAAAATAGGACCTATTTAGTTAACTATTAAAGGAAAATAAGTCAAGATATCTTTTAATATATTACTATTAGGGAATAATAAGGCAGTATTAAAAATACCTTAGTTATAGGAATATAATCTAAAGATCGATTGGGTTATAGGTTAGGTTAATATTAGGGATACTTAATGCTATAAGATGTAATAACAAACTAAGTTAGTATGGTACTAAGTAGGAGCGACCTATAAAGAAATAGAAAAAGGACTAAGTTATATACCAAAAAGATACTATAAATATGGTAAAAAGTTATAGTTACCAGAAAGTGAGAAGCTGTTAGAGTATATAGTATAGGATTATAAAATAGAGTTAGAACTAGGAATAAGTTTAAGGTTCTTTCTAACCTATAAGCTTACTAAAAAAGAAGGTGGAGTATTAAAAGAGTTTATTTAGGAAAACTTATAAAAGGGATATATTAGACCATCGTAGTTATTAGTAGGTTATCCAGTACTGTTCGTACTAAAGAAGAACGGTAAACTAAGGCTATATATTAACTATAGACAGTTAAACAGCATTATAAGAAAGAATAGGTATTCTTTACCCTTAATTAGCGAAATTTAAGATAGGATAGGTAATGTATAAATCTTTATAAAGATAGATCTAAGATAGGCGTACCATTAGATTAGAATTAAGGAAGGCGACAAATAAAAGGCAGCCTTTAGGTTAAAGGAAGGACTATATAAACTATTAGTTATGCAATTTAGGCTTATAAATACATTAGTAATGTTCTAGAAGCGTATTAATAATATATTAGGAGAACACTTAGATAAATTTATTATAGTATATCTTAACGATATTATTATTTACTTAATAACTAAGGAAGAATATAGAGAATATATTAAATAGGTCTTAAAAAGACTACAGGAAGAATAGATGCTAGTAGCAATTAAAAAATACGAGTTCTTTATAAGAAAGACCAATTTCATTAGATTTATTATTAAACTAGGAAAACTAAGTATAGACCTAAAGAAAGTTAAAGCTATAGTAAATTAGTAAGAATTAGAGAATGTTATATAGCTAAGATCATTTCTAGGGTTTTGCAATTACTATAGAAGGTTTATAATATAGTAATTAAAGAATATCGAGCCGTTTACTTAATTAATAAAGAAAGAGGAACTATAGGTATAGGGAGATAAACAAAAGAAGTTATTTATAGAACTTAATGAGTTAT
>Ga0307515_10010644_pt1 | contig 17584 bp, 13 predicted proteins | sample 17_EM_MG_FD_194513 | JGI IMG/M metagenome (GOLD analysis project Ga0307515, IMG submission 194513) | Populus trichocarpa ectomycorrhiza microbial communities from riparian zone in the Pacific Northwest, United States - 17_EM | ecosystem: Host-associated > Plants > Roots > Unclassified | place...
TGTTGTGTTACCATCAATAGCTCGATGCTTTCTGTTTCTGTGGTTTCTCCGAGGTTTGTGTCGAGAATCCGATTGATGGTTACCTGGTCTTGTACTGACACCAGGGCCGCTCGGGGTTCCTGTGATGTGGACATTACAGCGGATCAAGCACATCTACCAGTGCCAATTGAACCGATCGATTTCAGAAGGGGTGGGTGTCGGTGGTTCGACAACAATCAAAGGAATCTCGGGAGGCTTTGCTGTTTCTGCTGCTGCTGGTGCGTGTCCCTCAGTTTCGTGGGTTCCGCAACAATCGTGTCCCTCGCACCAACAAGGGTTATCTATTTCACAGTTAAACCAGGAATGGGCTCCCCAGTACCTAGTCCAGCTATTTCCGAATACTGGATCGTCAAGTTCCAAACCTCCTCCGTACGCGGCGGCCTCCGTCCAATAAAGGTTCCAGGGGGATGGAGTATCTGATTGTTCCCAAAAATAAGCAGGGAGGCAGAGGTCGTCTACCTCGGTATTCAATAATCTTTCGATGCTTTCGAAGGCGTTCAAGGGTTCGGGTTCGGACAGGGTGCAATGCGTTCCGGCAAGATCAAACCAATTCGTTCGGGAGGTACAATTACTGTCGTACTTTTGCATTCAAGTATGGTGATCGATGGGGGTAATTTCGGATATCAAATCTGGTAAGCTGTCTGCGGATATCAACGCAATCGTCGCAGATATGAATCCAATAACGTTCGGGTCCTAAATATACCCAACAAGAGGAGGAGCAAGGTTCGTGACAATACCTACAACCGTTCGAGTGATGCAGGCACATTCAAATGTCTCAATTCGTAACTGCAGTAGCCGCAGATCGAAATATAACTGTCAGTTTCTGCAAAGAAGTATCAACACAAATCCAAGCAGGGAGTCAGGCAATGTTGACAAAACATCCGGTATCAGGTGCGTATATAGAGGACTCGTTCTAATGTAACGGGCGGGGTCGGGCGCAGGTGATAAGGATGTTGCAGGACTGAACTCGAAGTGCGTATCGAGGGACAAAGATCAGAATATGTTTCAAAGTCATACTATTGCTTGCTATACAGGAGAACGAGTAAAGAGAGAAGAAAAGGAAATCCTCCAACACCACCAACACTCTCTTTATATACAATTCGTCTGCCACCTCTCGAACCATTCTTCATGCTCCGATGTACCATCCGAATCTTATCCTATGATCTTACACACCACTCCGTTATTCCTTATCGTAACAACCACGCCACATCGTCCGACGTCGCAACACCTCTGACCACTTCTTTATCTTACTAAATTATACCGCCACCATCTCGCCGCTTCCTCCGCGTCTTCCAACATCTCCGCCTTTCCGTAACACAATTCCTTCCGCACCACCCGTATCTTTCTTCTATTATTCCCAGGTATCACCATACCTGCCTACGCCGTAACAGCCGGGTGCGGAGTAGTCGGCCACTGGGGTGTCTCTGACGGCTCTGACGGAGCGCGTCCACTCTGATGGAGCCATTCCGCCCGGACGGAAATGTTTTTTGCTGATGATGCCTGAAACAACATTTGCGGAGATGTTGAATGCTATCTGAGACAGTCTGGGCGATCTTGCAAGTGCCAAAGAAGAGGAGGATGGGGATGTCGAAGATGATCATGAAGAAGATACAGAGCTTCGCAAGCTGAGCGAAGATGATGAACCTGAGTGGGTGATGGGCACAATCTCCAAAACGGTACAGCACCGCATGGAGAGCTTTGGGCTGACCAGATGAGGCTTGACGAACTGACACAACTGGGAAGGGGGGACGTGGCCAACTATTTCCGTGAGCGAGATATGAAGTACTGGACAACTGAATTGAAGGTTTTGGCAGTTGGGAAGCCCCAAACAGATACGACAGGAGCCACACCATCACCAACAACATTTCGAGAGCTGATGCAGATTCTTGATATCGTCTCCGGAGAATCACAAATGCCGCAAGTGACGTCTCGACAGGGCACTAGTCAAATGAGGCTGGGTTTGGAGAAACCTCAGGCAGACAATCACATGGTATCACTCATGCCCGAAGCGGTGCCCGATTCGTCACAGAGGGAGATTACTACGCCAGTTCAACCCGTGAGGTTTGACCACTGCAGATAGCGTCGCTAGCTAATTACCATATAGAAATCCGATTCGGACGAAGACATGGTGACTGCTCCTGCGTCACTGGAGGAATAGATAGCCAAATTGGTATTTTTGAAGACGTATCTCCAGTAAAAGCAATTTGTACCTACATTGTTACGTGTCAGCTTTTTCTGGATTTCAGTGACCAAATTGTGAGACAGAATTATTCGTCAGTGTGTGTGCAAGGGTCGTACAGGCCATGCAGATGTTCTAGACTCTAAATGGAGTTGATTGACGAACAATGAACTGTATATGGTGTTGCCTGTTACAGATGAATGATATAGAAAAACCTATATTCGAGACGAAATTTACTAACAAAGTTTAAATCAGTGATGTTATACGACTCATAGAAGGAGCGGTGTAAGCACATTCGAAACCCAAATGAACGACAGCCGTCAGTCTGCATTGATCCATGCAGCCATCTACATAACTCTCCGCTCAGACCTCCTTCAGATGGTTGAAAAATGGAAAATTGCATATGGTACGTCATGGAAATCAAGTAGAATGAGCTGGATCAAGAATGGTGAGGACGTTGGGCTATTTATATCCAAAACTAGTGTGGTGATTTTTACGCAGTAAATTGCCAGCCGAAAGCGCTGAAATGCGATGGACCTACGTGATTCACCATGCAAATGACATGTATCGTGGTGGCTGAGAAACTGAGATGTCTCGAAGATTTTGGATTCAAATGATAATACATAGAAATGGTATACTGGCTGTCAAAACAGACTGTAAGGATTTTATGTACAATTGAAGAGCACCCAATGACTGTTAGTATGTCTCAAAGGTGAGCTCAAAGGTGAGCGTCAATGGAGGGTCAACAATTTTTGGCGTTGCAACATGGAAAATCCAGATGGTTTCACTGCAACATTCACTCATAATCGAACTATAGCCCGCCTTGCTAGTCAAAAATGGTTGTGACAATATCACTACTATGTCCTGACAATGAGCATCAGTGCAGCGTCAACGACTTCTGGCCTTGCATCATGGAAAATGCAAGTGCTGTGCGGCGACATTGAGCCATAGTCGAGCCATCGGCTACCGTTCTATGCGAAAATGGTTGCGACACCATCGTTACTATGTCCTATAAATGAGCGTCAACGGATCATCAACGACTTCTGGCCCCGCATCTTGGAAAATCCAAGCGCTGCGCTGCGACATTAAGCCATAATTGAACTATCGGCCGTCTTTCTAGGCAAAAAATCTCCCGACAACTTGGTGGCTACCCCCTAAAAATGAGTGAGAACGGAGCATCAACAATTTTAAGCCTTCCATCTTGGAATATCAAGGGGATATGACACTACTTTGATCCATAAGCGAACCATCGGCCTCCTTTCAATGCAAAAATGGTTACGACAGGGTGGTTGCCATGTCCCAAATTGAGGCTAAACGGAGTGTTGATGATTTTTGATCTTGCATCTTGGATAATCTAATGGGAATGGAACGCAGATAACCCACAACGAACCCATCAGCAGCCTTTGTTTGCAAAATTGCTATTGACGATATGGCGTCCGCCTCCTACAATTGAGCGCCCACAGAGCGTCCACAGTTTTTGTGCAGGCTCAGAACACTACACAGCAATGAACTCCAATATGCTGTTCCTAAATCGAGTTTTACACGGTCAGTCTTTGCAATCTAACCTTGTATACCACTTCACAAATATGCATGCAATGTGTTACAAATCTGATTTTTTTGCTTTTCGCAGTAGAGTCGATATTTAAGAACCCGCAGTCTGCTTTGCTGTGTCGTTACTTTCGGCAGTCTTTCGAGTGAAAGTACTCAGCTTTCTGATTCCAACCGCCATGTCGGATTCAAAATCTTTGAATACCGCATTGCTCGAGGTTATGATCACTTCCAAACATGAACGTGTCTTTATGCGTGATTTGAGCGACCTGACTTTACAAATCATCTTCGATGCATGGTGGGCTTCAATGAAAGTAGACTCAAAGTGGCCTGGTGCTTGAAAGAATTCTAGACATGCGCCTTGGTGGCAATTCTATTTACACTGGGTAATCGAGGAGACCGGCAGCCCTGGCATCATATATATCGTTTAGCATCAAGTTCTTCGCCATCCATCAGAACATGGGACTAGCTCGATGGAGAAACACTTGCTGGCAAAAGCTCACATTGCAAAGTTAAACGAATTAACAGAGTCAGAAGTTACTGAATTGACTAGTTCAACAGTTGATGACGCAGCTTTGGCCATCCTGAAGAGGCAAGGATGTCGTGGAATCACAATGGTAAGTTCGCAGTGGAAGATCAGATTTGACAATGATTTTGATTCATATTGACCGAAATGACAGACGAAACGTTCTAAACTGGCAGTTAACGACTTTGAAACTTCCCAATTTCACCAAGACTCGTGGAATCACTACCTCATGTTAGGATTCATTTCGGCTCATATTGATTGGAACGCTATATCAAATCTTGAGCCACGACGGTCATATAAGGCATTACACAATGACCTAGTGCTGCCATCTGCTACGTCCCTCACCAACATTTACCGGAGGGAATATGCACTGATGGTGGATGCAATTGAGAAGCAATTGCCGTCACCAAATAATGTTACATTGGCATTGGACGGATGGACGTCAACGAACTAACCAGCCTTGATGTCGGTTATTGCTTACTATATAGATCGAAATTGGGCATCACGTGAGGTTCAACTCAGTTTTGATGAGGCCGAACACCTGTTCTTTTCACGTTTCGAAAGCTAATTAAGGAAGATAGGTCAAGGGCAACCATACTGGAGCAAGGCTAGCCATACATTTGAATGACATGCTTGATCGTTTTGAGCTTACCGACGGCCATTTGCTTGGAATTACGACTGATAATGCCTACTCAAATTACTCGATGACAAGCAAGCTGCAATCAACACATGAGGCCCCTGGAATCGAGTGGCCTACATTGAGGAACAACATACCATGCATGGTGCACATCATACAGCTGGCTTTAGGTGCATTCATCCGCAGTCTCGGAGTCAAAGACCTCACCAAGTCCTGGGAAGCCCATGAGCATGATCTGCAATTTGGAGAGAATGAAAGCATAGACATTGGGAACAGTCAAAGGCTTCGAAAAGAGGGCAAGGCTAGAATCAATATGGTGTCGGCCATGAAACCAGGTTTAGCAAAGATAATTGGGCATGTACGTATTTCAAGATATTTCGAAAGTGCTGAAACTGACCTTCATATAGCAGAGAATTCTTGCTATATTGATTACGCTAACAACTGGTCGTCGAAACGAGTTCATTGACTGTTGACTAGTCAACGTCCGCATCGTGGTACTTCCGATTATGGATGTGAAGACACGTTGGAACTCGACTTTGGAGTTGCTCAAGCGCACCTTCCGATTACGTGAATTCACACCCGAGTGGCTTACAAACCCAAAATCCCGCGATTATCAGCCACTGTTCACAACACAAGATGAACGAACCAATGTGAAGTATGTCATGGAAGTGTTGAGGCCATTCCGATATTGGACCCTATTGATGTTGATAAGGCATACAGTGACATTGCATCAGGTGATTACATTGAACAAAAATATGTTCGATCACATGGATGCTGTGATGCGAGCTTTTGCCAAGAAAAAGACTCAATGGAAGGACCACTTGTTCCTCGCCGTGAAGTTAGCTAGACAGAAGCTGTTCAAATATTATGCTGAAGTGACTCCATCAACGGCAAAGCTTCTCATTTCTGCACATATCCTCGATCTTGTCCGGAAGTTGCGATCATGTAGAAAGTGGGACAAGGGAATGGATATTAATCCTGATGATGAGAGATCCTATACTACCCAATACCAAGAGGCCTTTCTGAGGTACGTGGAGAATGAATACTGTGCCAAACATCGAAGTGTGCTGGTCAATAAATACGAAAGCTTACCGAGGAGTAATCTCATCCCCTCTGCAACATCTTTAGGATCCTGTCAATCATCCTTTGATCCATATGATATGTCCAGCAATGATGAAGAATAAGTAATGCCTAACAATGTGGCTAAGAAGACACCAGGACAAAGCAATCGCGCAGCACACTTATTGACCGCCGCCAGGCTCTGTTTGAATTAGCCGCCTGACGCACCAAACAACTGGGGGCAAATTAATCCAAATCTCAATGATTACCACTCCGACCCAATGGATATTAGCAGTACATTTTGGTTACTTGGCATAACCGACTGGTGGCGTCATCAGGAGGAAGCGCACTCTAAGTACGCCAATCGCTCCAATGTGGCGCGCAACATATTCCCCATCATACCACATGGTGTCAGAGGGGAGGCCAGTTTTTCCCTGGGGCGAGATATTATCTGCTGGAGGCATTCCAAAGCCACAGGCAAGACTCTGCGCGAAACAGTCATTGTATGGCAGTTTGCCCGAGCCAATAATGGGATTTTGGCAGGCGCTGATCCAGCATTGGATATAATGAACACAGACAATGACTTGGAATTGAAGAAAGAGGCGGAGACATGGGCATTGCACAGAATGGCCAAGGTTCACGACTTTTTGGAGATGTGGCAGGGGAGCCAAAACCTAAGTGCTACCCAGAAGGAATCTCGTGCTCAAAACAAGCAGATAACTGCTGTGGGATACAGTCCAGATACGGAAGAGAACCTCAAAGCACCGTGGTCACTCTTTCAACCAGATGCAGCGGCTGCATTCAAATCGTCAGAAAGATCTCCTTTGCCACCACCTTTGTCTGCAAAGGACCTCTCTGGAGGACGAGTTCATATATTCAATGTTGGCCGAATCCGGAGAATCAACCATCACCCAGTCAACAGTGATGAGGATAGCACACCTGAAAGCATTTCGGACGCTGAAGATTGGATCAATTGGAATCGAGGCCTATACAATCCAAATGACAGTGAAGATGATTGCGCAGCAAACGTTGAATCCGATAATGAGCAAGACACTGGCATTGAGGATGCGAAATTCCCAGAGCAGCGGGATGTGAGCGCCTCACCAAATGTTCCCGGATTGATTCGGCCTACACGGAAGTCACAGAGACAGGCCGAAAAGATGTTGATGACCATCAATGCAATCGAAACGAGGAGGAATAAGTGAGCGAAGAAAAAGTCGGAAAGAAGGTGTCAATGTTTCACGAGCTGCCGTATGTATCTTGACCGAGAGTTTTAGGTAGAGATATACTATGCGCGAATTGTGAGCAGTAGCTTGTAACTATCGGTCGATAAACAGATGTATAGCAGGCGCAATGAATCTTTTGGCAAGATACATAAATTTATGTCCTGTGAGAGTGAACAGTGCAAGAATGTTGCTGCGCTCGGCTTTGCCGCAGGGCCATGTCTCAATCTGTCAGATAGACTACCAATATGTTCAAATCATGATGAAAACAATTATGGATGGCAGCAGATATTGAATGGACAATAAATTAAACCGAGCGTCAACAGAGCGTCAACAATTTGTAGTTTCATAAGTAAAGTAATTAAACAGCAATTTGGTTGCTGTTATGCATAACCGATGTATTGGCAGCGTTTCTAGGCAAAAGAAACAGCAACCCGGTCACCACCCCATTCGGAGAATGAGCGTCAACGGAGCGTCAACGGTTTTCATCTTCATGTCTCGTGTAATTTATGTTCCGATTGGTAGCAGACACCGATTTATCAGATATTGGCAGCCTTTACTGGGAAAAGCTACAGCGACATGCTCCCTGCCGCATCCTGAGAATGAGCGTCAACGGTGCTTCAACAATTTTTACCTTCACATCTTAGGTAAATTTATGATCCGATTGGTTGCCGACATCCATTTACCAGATATTGGCAGCCTTTACTGGGAAAAACTACAGCGACATGCTTCTGGCCTCAGCCTAAGAATAAGCGTCGATGGAGCGTCAACGATTGTTGGCTTCGCATCTTGGGTAATTTATGTTCCGATTGGTTGGTGACACCCGTTCATCAGATATTGGCATCCTTTAGTGGGGACAACAACAGCGACATGCTCCCTCCTGCATCATGAGAATGAGCGTCAATGGAGCGTCAACGATTTTAAACTTCACATCTTGGGTAATTTATTTTCCAATTGGTTGCTGACATCCATGTATGAAATATTGACAGCCTTTACTGGTAAAAACAACAGCGACATGGTCTCTGCCGCATCCTGAAAATGAGAGTCAACAGAACGTCAACAGTTTTAGTTGTGGCATATTTGGTAATCAAGGCATTGTGCGGATCTTGGTGTTCATAACGGAATCATTGACCGCCCTGATAGGCAAAAATTAAATATCTCAAAGGTAAGACCCCGATTCCAAATTAATCGATATGCACAAACACATTATTGGTTGTTGAAAACGCGATTTTGATGAGATATTATTAAGAAACTCCAAAAAATATGAGCCATATATGAATCTACGGATGGACCCGCTGACAACCCGCCCAATTCAGACTGGTTGGGAGTGGTGTTAGCAATGCTTCCGGACCATCACTTCGGGTCTGGGTCCGGGTCCACACCCAACCATTGCCAAATTGACGGTCCGGGTTGTCCATACACCTGAACCGTTAACTCAGGTCCAGTTCGATGGTATGCTCTCAACCTGCCCGAATTGTGCGGGTTGTCAGCGGGTCGCCCAGCAGGTCCATCTATAGATTCATATCAGGCTCTTGTTTTTGCAGTTTGTTGATACTATCTTATCAAAATCACGTTTTGAACAACCAATAATGGGTTTTTGCATGTTGTGCAGCTTGCAATATCGATCAATTTGGAATCTGTGTTTCACCTTTGATATATTGTATTTTTGACTATCCAGGCGGTCAATAATTTGATCATGAGCGCGCAGATCTGTGCGATGCCTTGATTCCGAAATATTCAAGACCTACAACTGTTGACGCTCTGTTGACGCTTTTTTTCAGGATGCAGCAGGGAGCATGTCACTGTTGTTTTTGCTCTCAGAGGCTGCCAGTATCTCATAAATAGATATTTGCAACCAATCGGATCATAAATTAACCAAGATGCAAAGCTCAAAATCGGTGATGCTCTGTTGTCGCTCATTCTCAGAATGGGGCAGTCACCACAGTGCTGTCTCTTTTGCCTATAACAGCTGCCAATACATCGGTTATGAATAACAGCGACCTGATCACTGTTTAATTACCAAACTTACACGATCATAAATCATTGACGCTCCGTTGACACTCATTGTAATCCATTGTCCATTCAATATATGCTCCCATTGACAACTGTTTTCATCATGATTTGAACTTATTGGTTGTCTTTCTGTCAGATAATGACTCTTCACTTTGGCAAAGCCGAGTGCAGTAACTTTCTTGCACTGTTCGCTCTCACATGACTAAAATTTATATATCTTGTCAAAACCTTCATTGCACCTGCTATACATCCATTTATCAAATGGTATTCACAAGCTACTGCTTACCATTCGCTAGTGTTAGCAACGGGTCGGGACCGTCACTTCGGGTCCGGGTACAGGTCAGAACCGAACCTGAGCCAGATTGGCGGTCCGGGTCTTCAATAAACCCGAACTGTCGATTCGGGTACGGTTCCATCGACATCTCCCTACCCATCTGAATTGGGCGGGTTCCCAGCGGATTGTACAGCGGGTCCATCTGTAAATTGATATAACATGCTTGCATTTGCTATTCGATTATAGTACTCAATCAAAATCGATCATTTGACATCCAGTATTCACATTTTGCATGTTTTGCATATTGCGAGATCGACAATATTTTAATTCATGTTTTTCTTTCAATGATATGAATTTTTGACCAGGGAGGAGGTCAATAGTTCAATTATAAGCTCAAATATCCATTCGATGACTTCATTACCCAATCTGCATCACCAGCAATTGATGACGCTCGGATGATGCTGAGTTGACAGATATTCTCAGAATGGCGCCGTGACCGTGTCACTTGCTCTTTTGGACATAGTGGATGGCAATACATTGGTTATGGATAGCAGCGAGCAAATAACTTACCAATCACCTTATTTACAAGACCAAACATTGTGGAGGCTCCATTGATGCCTGAGGTGTAGTGGCATTGACACAGACCATATTGCCAATAAAGGCTGCCAATACTTCGATTATGGGTAAATGCCGTAGCACAGCCCTAGGATTATACAAGATGCAACACACAAAATCGTTGACGCTCTGTTGACGCTCAGTTTCAGACAGGTGCTGTGACCATGTCACGATCGCATTTGCACAGAACGGCTGCCAATACGTTGATTATGGACATATTCCGTAGCAGAGCCCTTGGAATATACATGATGCAACACCCAAAAGTGTTCACACTCTGTTGACACTCAGTTGACACTGGGTTGATGCTCTGATGACGCTCTGTTGATGCTGTGTTGACACTGTGTTCACGCTCATTTTGAGGTGTAACGGTATCGACAAACACGATATTGCCGATGAATGCTGCCAATACTTCGATTTTGGATAAATGCCGTAGCACAACCCTTGGATTATACAAGATGCAACACACGAAATCGTTGACGCTCTGTTGACGCTCATTTTCAGACAGGTGCAGTGACCATGTCACGATTGCATTTGCACAGAACGGCTGCCAACACGTTCATTATAAACATATGCTGTAGCAGAGCCCTTGGAATATACATGATGCAACACCCAAAAGCGTTGACACTCTGTTGACACTCAGTTGACACTGTGTTCATGCTCTGTTGATGCTCTTTTGATGGTGTGTTGACGCTCTGCTGACGCTCATTTTGAGGTGTAACGGTATCGACAAACATGATATTGCCTATAAAGGCTGCCAATACTTCGATTATGGATAAATGCCATAGCACAGCCCTTGGACTATACAAGATGCAACACATAAAATCGTTGACGCTCTGTTGACGCTCATTTTCAGACAGGTGCAGTGACCATATCACGATTGCATTTGCACAGAATGGCTGCCAATACGTTGAGTATGGACATATGCCGTAGCAGAGTCCTTGGAATATACATGATGCAACACCCAAAGATGTTCACACTCTGTTGACACTCGGTTGACTCTGTGTTCATGCTCTGTTGAGGCTCTGTTGATGCTGTGTTGACGCTCGGTTGACGCTCATTTCGAGGTGTTACTGTATTGACAATAACGATATTGACTATAAAGGCTGCCAATACTTCAACTATGGATAAATGCTGTAGCACAGCCCTTGGATTATACAAGATGCAACACACAAAATCGTTGACGCTCTGTTGACGCTCATTTTCAGACAGGTGTTGTAACCTTGTCACGATCTCATTTGCACAGAATGGCTGCCAATACGTTGAATATGGGTCTATGCCGTCGCAGAGCCCTTGGATTTTACCTGATGCAACACCCAAAAGCGTTTACACTCTGTTGACACTCTGTTGACCCTGTGTTGATGCTCTGTTGACGCTCTGTTGAGGCTCTGTTGACGCGGTGTTGACGCTCACTTGACGCTCATTTTGAGGTTTAACGGGATCGACACACACGATATTGCCTATAAAGGCTGCCAATACTTCGATTATGCATAAATGCCGTAGCACAGCCCTTGGATCATACAAGGTGCAACACTCAAAATGGTTGACGCTCTGTTGACGCTCATTTTCAGAGTGGGGCTGTGACCATGTCGCCATCACTTTTGTTCAGAACAGCTGCCAATACGATGATTATGGATATCTGCCATAGCAGAGCCCTTGGATTATACAAGATGCAACACCCAAAATCATTGACACTCTGTTGACACTCTGTTGACGCGGTGTTGATGCTCTATTGACGCTCTGTTGACGCTTCGTTGACGCTCATTTGGTGGTGTAGCAGTATCGACTCACACAATATTGCCTATAAAGGCTGCGAAAACTTCGATTATGGATAAATGCCGTAGCACAGTGTTTGGATTACACAAGATGCAACCCATAAAATCGTTGACGCTCTGTTGACGCTCATTATTAGACTGGGGCAGTGACCATTTCGCGATCGCTTTTGCCCAGAACGGATGCCAATACGTTGATTATGGGTACATGCCATAGCAGAGCACTTGGATTTTACATGATCCAACACCCAAAATTGTTGACACTCTGTTGACAATCCGTTGAGGCTGTGTTGATGCTCTGTTGACAATCTGTTGACGCTCTATTGATGCTCAGTTTGAGGTGTAGCAGTATCGACACACAGGATATTACCTATAAAGGCTGTCAATACTTCGATTATGGATAAATGCCATATCACAGCCCTTGGATTATACAAGATGCAACACCCAAAATTGTGGACGCTCTGTTGACGCTCATTTTGAGACTGGGGATGGGACCATGTTGCGTTCTCTTTTGCCCATCAATGCTGCCAATATGTTGATTATAGATACTAGCGAGCAAATGGCATCCCACTGGACTTACTTACAAGACCAAAAACTGTTGACGCTCCGTTGAGGCTCACTGTCAGAATGTGCCTGTTACCGTGTCGATTTTTCTTTTGCCTGTAAAGGCTGCTCATACAGTGTTAATGGATAACAGCGAGCAAATCGGTTTCCAATTGACTTACTTACCACAGCAAATATCGTTGACGCTCCGTTGACGCTCAGTTTCAGAATGTGGCTGTTACTGCGCCGTGGTCTCTTTTCCCTACAAAGGCTGCCAGTCTGTTGATTATGAATAGCAGCGAGCAAATTACCTACCTATTAAGTTGCTTACATATCCAAAATTCATTGACGCTGCTTTGACGCTCATTGTAACAATGGGGCTGTTCCCGTGTCGCTTTAATAATCATATAGTCATTATTGACAGCCAATGAATGATTTGTACCAATACTCAGTTGCATGCAAAAGCTTTATGGCATATCAATTTCTGATCAACTGATACAGAAGTTCTCTGAGCGATGGATAACTTAGCGCGGTGACATTTCAGCGCTTTCAGTTCGCAATTCACTGCATCTAGAGCCATAACCTAATTTTCCATTAATATAGCCCAACATACTCAGTTTGCCATATCCAGTTCGATCTGCTCGATTTCCATGACGTACCATAAGCAATTTTCACAATGCTCACCATTTGCGCCCGGTCTAAACGTGGAGTAATGTAGTTGGTTGTATGAATCAATGGAACATGGTGGTGGTCATTCATCTAGATTCGCGTTGCGCAATGAATGCTCCTTCTTTGACTCGTATGTCATCACTAAGTGAAACTTTGTTAGTAAATTTCATCTTTAGTTTAGATTGCGCATTCTCACTTATCTGTAAAAGGCAGGACCATGTTGTGTTGATCAGTTGTCAATCAACTTGGATTGGAGTTTGGACCGTTTACATGGCCCGTATGACCCTTGCACATGCACAAACAAATTATCATTTCCCACAATATAGTCAGTGAAATCAAAAAAATTCTTTGACGTATCGAAATAGATATGCCAACTACTTTTTGCAGAGCTATGTCGTCAATAATCACATATTGTGCAGGTTGTGTACACATGACCTACGAGCCAATACAATATGTTCACCTGAATCCATTTCTTGTATAGTACGTAGGTATGAAGGAGATATGCAGGGGTAAACGCGAACGGGCTTAACAGGCTTCGAGTTGTGAATTGGTGATGAATTGGGTATTGCGTCAGTTGTGCGAGCTGATCTGCATATGTGGGACGGTCATTTGCAGCATGCTATTTACATATGGCTACTCTATCCCGGGAGGTTCCTTGCAGCATTGCAATTTTCCGCTGACACTATCATGTATCTCCAACAGCTCTCCAAATGTTGTTGGCGCAGTTGCATGTGCAAACTGATCAAATTCCGGCTGAATGCCTGCCCTAGCAATCAATATGGCTATTCTGGACCTCGAATCTTACAAATGATGCAAGATGAATACTTGATCACACTCAACTTCAGGATGTAGCAGGGAGCATGTCTCTCCTTGTTTTGAGTATAAAGGCTGCCAATGAAACCAATAAAGAGAATGATGTACCAAAGTTAATATTTTGCACATAACAGTAACATATATGACTGCAACCATAAATAGAGAAACCCAAAAACGAGAACCAGAGACTGGAACCGACAGGTCTAGCCAACCCCGGCAAAACCCGCGGGTTGATGGGTACGTGTACGGGTTTGGCCCGCCAAGAAGCTCCGGGTCTGGTTTTTGGACGGGTCCGGAACCGAACCGAACCGTTTTTCCGGTCCAAACCCGGACCGCTGCCGGGTCATCTGGACCCGTTGGTTACACTACCATTCGCCCATAATGTATCTCTTACTGAAATACTCGGTCAAGCTACATAAAGAAGCTGACGCGTTCTATCCTACATTTTATTCTCTCCCTGAGTCCTCCTCATTTCTATCGCATTAACCGTCACAAACACCTTTTCAGCCAGTCTCTTTGACTTCCGTGTTGGCCGAATCAATCCAAGAACATTTGGCGTGGCGCTCACATCCCGCTGCTCTGGGCATTCCGGATCTTTGAGACCATTGTCTTGCTCTATATCTGATTCAACATCTGGCGTGCAATCTTCTTCGGTGTGATTTGGATTATCCAAGTCGCCATTCCAGTTTAGCCAATCTTCAATGTCCAAAATGCTTTGAGGTGTGCTTTCCTCATCACTTTTGACTGGATGACGGTTGATTCTGCGGATTCGGCGTAAGTTTAACATTTGAGTTCATCCTCCAGGCAGGTCCTTTGCAGACAAAGCTGGTGGCAAAGGTGATCTTTCTGACAGTTCAACTGCAGCCGCACCACCATGATGAAAAAGTGACCAGGAAGCTTTGACCATTTCTTCACTGTCCGAAATGTATCCCACAGCTGTCATCTCCTTCTTCTGGGTGTGAGATGTCTCCTGGGTAGCATGTAGGTTTTGGCTGCCCTGCCACATCTCCAAAAAGTTGTTGACCTTGGCTATTCTGGGCAATGTCCTTTCCTCCGCCTCGTTCTTCATTTCTGAGTCATTTTCACAGTTTGTCATAACTGATTCTGTCTCGTCGCCTGCCAAAATCCCGTTATTGACTCGAGCAAACTGCCTTACAACTCCTTCTTCGCGAATGGTGTCACCTGTGGTTTTTGACTGCCTCCAGCCGATAACATGTCGCCCAAGGGAAAATTTGTACTCCACTCGGACATCATGTGGTATGATGGAAAATATGTCGCGCGCCGCATCGGAGAGATCAGTGTACTTTGAGTGCGTTTGCTCTTGCTGCCGCCACCAGTCGGCTATGTCCGGTCTCCAAACAGTGCTGCTAATCTCCATTGGGTTGAAGTGGTAATCATTGAGATTGGGATTATTTCGCCTCCAGTTCTTTCGTTCTTCAGGTGCTGAATTCAAATGGAGCCTAGTGGCGCTCAATAAGCGTGCAGCGCGATCACTTCGTCCGGGTGTTGTTTCAGCCACATTGGTAGGCGTCAAGTATTCTTCATCATCGCTGGACAAATAATATGGATCAAAGGATAATTGACGGGATGCTGAGGCCATTGGGTAAGGGACGAAATTACTGCTCGGTATGTTTTCAAGTTTATTGACCGGCACACGTCGATGTTTGGCACAATATTCATTCTCCACGTACTTCCGAAAGGCCTCCTTGTATTGGGTATTATAGGATGTCTCGTTTTCAGGATTGATTTCCATTCCCTTGTCCCACTTTCGAAAAGATGGCAAATTATGGGAAGGATCGAGGATCTGTGCTGACACGAGCAGCATAACCATGTTGGAGTCAGTTCGGAATAATATTTGGACTGCGTCTGTTGAGCTAACTTCCCAGCGAAGAACAAGTCCTCCTTCCAGTGAGTCTTCTTCTAAACCAAAGCTCGCATAACGCCATCCGTGTGATCAAACATGTCATTGTAAACTGTGATCAAGTGATGCAATGTGACTGTATGCCTCTTCGACATCCACAGGGTCCAATATCGGAATTGCCTGAATACTTCCATGACTTACTTGGCAATAGTCCATTCGCCTTGAGTTGTGAGGAGTGACCGGTAATCGGTGGACTTTGGATTTTGGAACCACCGGCGTGTAAATGCCCGTAATCGGTAGGCGCGATCGAGCAACTCCAATGTTGAGTTCCAACCTGTCTTCACATCCATGATCGGAAGTACGGCGGTGCGGACTTTGCCTTTTTGACAGGCAATGAACTCGTTCCGACGACCAGGTGTCAGCGTAATCAACACAGCAAGCATTCTCTGATATATGACGGTCAATTTCAGGACTTTCAAAATATCATGAAATACGTACTTGCTCAATTATCTTTGCGAAACCTGGTTTCATGGCCGATACCATATTGATTCTATCGTTGCCCTCTTTTCGAAGTCTTTGGCTCTTCCCAATGTCTATGATTTCAATCTCTCAAAATTGCTGATCGCGCTCATGGGCTTCGCAAGACTTGGTGGTTCTTTTACACCGAGACTGCTCATGAATGCACCTAAAGCGAGCTGTATGACGTGCGCCATGCATGGTATGTGGTTCCTCAGTGCAGGCCACTCGATTGCAGAGGCCTCAAGTATTGATTGCAGCTCGCGTGTCATCAAGTAATTTGAGGAAGCATTATCAGTCGTAATACCAAGCAATCGGCGGTGGCTAAGCTCAAAACGATCAAGCACATTCTTCAAATGTACGGCTATCCTTGCTCCAGTATGTTGAACCTTGATATATCATCCTTAATCAGCTTGCGAAAGTGGAAAAGAATAGGCGAACAACCTCATGGAATGCGAGTTGAACCTCACGCAATGCCCAATTTGGATCCATATAGTAAGCAATGACTGACGTTATGGCGAGTTTATTCATTGAAGTCCATCTGTCCAAACCTAAACTGACTCCATTTCGTGACTGCAATTGCTTCTTGAATGCATCCATGGTCACTGCATATTCCCTCCGGCAAATATTGCTAACGGTTGTAGTGGACAGCAGCACCAAGTCGTAACGTAATATGTTAAATGACCGTCGTAGCTCAAGTGTTGAAATAGCGTTCCGTGGAATATGAGCTGAAACAAATCCTAACATGAGATAGTGATTCCACATGTCTTGGTGAAACTCGGAAGTTTCCAAGTCCTTCGATGCCAATTTGGCATGTTTTGTTTGTTACTTTCGTCATTATGGATCGACCTGGATGTCAAAGATAAATTCCCTTTGTGAACAGACTATTGGAATTCCTCAACTTCATTGCCTCTTCAGGATGGCCGACGATGTTTCATCGACCATCGAACCCGTTACTTTAGGTACTTCTGACTCTGTTAATTCGTTTTACTTTGCGATGTGAGTAGTGTTAGCAACGGGTCCGGGTAACCCGCCACCGGTCCGGGTTTGGACCGTAAAAACGGGTCGGTTCGGTTCCAGACCCGGCCAAAAACCCGACCCGCAGCTTCTTGGCGGGCCAAACCCGGACCCGTACCCGTCAACCCGCGGGTTCCGCCGGGTTTGGCTCGACCCATCGGTTCCAATCTCCGGTTCCGCGTTTCGGGTTTCACATTTATGGTCGCATTCAGATATGCTACTGTTGATCGTAAAATATTGACATTGTTACGTCACAGTCCATTTTCAATTTATTGGCCGTCTT
>Ga0307515_10010645_pt1 | contig 17584 bp, 15 predicted proteins | sample 17_EM_MG_FD_194513 | JGI IMG/M metagenome (GOLD analysis project Ga0307515, IMG submission 194513) | Populus trichocarpa ectomycorrhiza microbial communities from riparian zone in the Pacific Northwest, United States - 17_EM | ecosystem: Host-associated > Plants > Roots > Unclassified | place...
TGGGGCTGATCCAGAGCCTGTTCAACGCCGTCCTGACCATCATCAAGATGCTGATCAACGGCGAGCTCGACGAGGTACTCCGCCGGATCGGTTGGCTCGTTGAATCGGCCAACACCGCTCCCGAACCGTTCGAGGCCGCCGCATACGAGGAGCTGCTGGGCGGCGATCTCGACGAGCCGTCGACGCAAGGCGAGCTCGAGGCGCCCGGCCGACTCGACGCCGATGCCGACGCTGCGCAGATGACCGCGGCGACCGCGGCCCCCGACGCGACCGCTGCCGACAGCGGCGATGCCGCCAGGCAGACCACCGAGGAGGAGGAGCGGGACACGGAGCTCGAGCAGGAGGCCGTGGAGCGCGTCCGGGGCGGCCACGCCGAGGTCGCGTTCAGCGAGCCCGAGGACGAAACCGAGACCCCCGAGACCGAGGACAGCTCCGAGCCGGCTGGTGCCGAGGCGCAGACCGCTTCGGTGTCAGCTGCCGATGCGGACACGGCGACGGCACCGACCTCGAGCGCGCACGATGCGGGGACGCCTGGCGCGCAGACCGACGGAGCGACGCGGCTCGAGCGCGGCAGGGCGAGATGGGAGGCGATGAAGCAGGGGCTCGCGAGCTGGTGGCAGGACAACTGGCCCAAGGTCATCGTCGGCGGCGTGCTGGCAGTGGCGGGTCTCGTCGTCGCGATCATCTTCACCGGGGGCGCCATCCTGGCGGCGTTGCCGGCGATCATGTCCGTCGTTGGCCCGCTGTTCCTCGGTATCGCCGTCGCCGGCTTCGCCCGGGTCGCCGACCGCGTCCGCGAGTACCTCGCCACGGCCTGGCTCGGTCGGATCCGGGACGGCGGCAAGCGCCTCGCGAGAGGACTCGCGGCCGGGGCCATCGAGCTGGTCTCGCTGCTGACGCTCAAGGCCGGTGGCGCAGCCCTCAAGGGAATGAGAACGCTTTGGAAGGGCAGGCAGTCGCTCGGCAAGGCCTTCGTGGCCGCCGGCAAAGGCGCTCCCCCTGGCACGATGAACCAACTCCCCCACGCCGCGAAACGGCGAGGACGGCTCAGAACCCAACCCAAAAAAAACTGGGGAAATCTACCGGTACAGGCGCATCACTTGATTCCCATCGCGATTGCCACGAAGAACACGCTAACGAAACTGGCGATGCGGAAGGCTGGTTACGATCCGAACCGAGCCTCGAATGGCATGCTCCTCCCCGCTAGATTCCGTGGTCGCCGTGCACTTCGCAAATCTCTGGGCATAGTTTTGCCAATCCACAATGGGTCTCATAAAAGGTATTCGAAGACGGTCGACGACCTGGCCTGGGCAAAGCTCCGCAACGTCATGCGCAAACTCTCAAGTGACGAGCTTCTCAAGGCCATAAAGAACCTTGAAGACGACTTGCGTGAGCGGATCATCGCGGGGAGGTTCACCGGGAAGCGTGGCCGGCTGGAATGACGCCCGCGAAGAGTCTTGCGCGGCCGGATCCCCACACATGGCGAACCCTGCGGGCCTCGCACAGGCGCACCATGCCGACGTGCCGGTCAAGTCCGGCGACAGCATCATCGAGGTTCGTGCGCGACCGCGAGCCCGTGGGTGCGCTCGATGTGGGGCCGGGCCGAGTTGCGTGAGCGGATCAGGCGTCAGAGGTTTCATACCCGGGTGACCGGCTGCGATGACGCCTCCGTCATCGCAGCGCGTCGTGCGGTCGCGGGCGCACCAGGCCATACCGCCGGATCCGGGCGATCAACGTGTTGCGCGAGATGCCGAGGATGCGCGCCGCGCGGCTCTGGTTGCCGCCGCACTCGGTGAGCGCGGCGATCACGCGGTCGCGCGCCGCGGCCTCGGCGGAGCCGCCCGGCGGCGGCAGGCCGGCGGGGAGCCCGGCCGCGACGAGCACGGACGCGGTGACCACGTCGCCGTCCGCGAGCAGGACGGCACGCTCCACCACGCTGCGAAGCTCGCGGATGTTGCCCGGCCAGTCGTGGCCATGCAGCCCCGCGCGCGCGTCGGCGTCGAACACCGGGGGTCGGCCGCGCTTCATGCGTGCCGCGGCCTCGCTCGCGAACTGCGCGATCAAGCCGTCGATCTCGTCGCGGCGGTCCCGCAGCGGCGGGATGCGGATGGTGAAGCCGTTGATGCGGTAGTAGAAGTCGGCGCGGAATCGATCGTGGCGGGCCTCGGTCTCGATGTCGCGGTGCGTCGCGCTGATGAACCGGACGTCGATCGGCGTGCTCCGGGTGGCGCCGACGCGGCGCACGACGCGCTGCTCGATCACGAGCAGGAGCTTGGCCTGGACCTCCAGGGGCATCTCGCCGATCTCGTCGAGGAACACGGTGCCGCCGGCCGCCGCGTCGAGCAGCCCCAGCTTGGTCTGCGACGCGCCGGTGAACGCGCCCCGCTCGTGGCCGAACAGCTCGCTCTCGAGCAGCGCCGCCGACAGCCCGGCGCAGTTGAGCCGCACCAGCGGCCCACCGGCGCGCGTCGACAGCCGGTGGATCTGCTCGGCGACGACGTCCTTGCCCACGCCGGTCTCGCCGAGCAGCAGCACGTTCATCAGCGTCGGCGCCGCCTTCGCGACCAGCGCGTCGACGCCGGCCAGCGCGGGCTCGCGCCGGCGCGGTCGTGGGGCTTCGTCCGCTCCCCGCGGGGGTGACCGGGCGTGCACCGCAAGCACCGTGCGGCCGATCAGGATGGCCTCGCCGGGCCGCACCGTCACGCCGGCGTCGCGGATGAGCCGTTCGCCGACCAGCGTGCCGTTCGCGCTGCCCAGATCGACCAACCGCAATTCGCCCGCGCCGGCCACCTCCAGGCACGCGTGCAGGCACGACACCGACCGCTCGTCGACGCGGACGTCGACCTCGGCGCTGCGCCCGATGGTGAGGACGCCGCAGGCCGGCAGCGGCCGCGACGTCCACGTGCCGTCGGGGGCGAGGATCAACAGGTAGGGCCCGCTCGCGCATGCGGGCGAGACATGCTCGGTCACATCGAGTCGCAGCGACGGATCACTCGTCATCCCCTCGTCCTCCATGGCGTGTTCGGTAACGCCACCTCGCACTACCCGCCGCTCCATCGCGAGCGAGAGCGGCTCCGGTGAAGACGTGTGTTCGATGCCTGATGATGCCGAGTGCTCTCGGGCGACCGGCAGAAGTACAGCTGCCGTATTCATGTAGTTGCGGTTCCTTTCACCTGATAGACGGAGCTGTTCCCTTTCATGGGAAGTTTTTCTTGCGCTATGATATTTGCTGGTCGCATGCACCGGATCGTGTGGATCGTGTTGGGGTTGCTGGTGCCGATGTCGGCGCGTGCCGAGCAGCGCTACGCGATCGTGATCGGCGCGAACCCCGGCTGGTCGGAGGATCGCCCGCTGCGTTACGCCGGCCACGACGCCGAGCGTGTGCGCGACGTCCTGGTGGCGCTGGGCGGGTTCTCGCATGATCGGGTCACGCTGCTCGAAGATCCGAGCACCGCGGAGGTCCGCTCGTCGCTGCGCAAGCTCGCGCAGACGGTGCGCGACGCGACCGAGGACACGCTGGTGTTCTTCTATTACTCGGGGCACGCCGACGACAAGCACCTCCACCTCCGGGGCGATCCGCTGTCGCACGTCGAGATCCAGGACACGCTGCGCGGGCTGCCCGCGACGATCAAGCTCGCGGTGATCGACGCCTGCAAGTCGGGCGCGGTCACCCGCAAGGGCGGAAGGTCGGTGACCGAGTTCGACGTCAGCGTGGTCAGTCCCAGGCTGTCCGGCATGGTGATCCTGACCAGCAGCGGTGCCGACGAGCTGTCCCAGGAATCGCGCGCCCTGTCGGGATCGGTGTTCACCCACCACCTGGTCTCGGGGCTGCGCGGTGCGGCCGACGACAACGCCGATCAGGAGGTCACGGTCTCCGAGGCCTATCACTACGCCTATTCCCGTACCCAGGCCGACACGGTGGTCAGCGGCGCGCCGCAGCGTCCGGCATTTCGCGACGAGCTGAGCGGCCAGGGCGAGCTCGTGCTGACCCATCTTGCGGCGCTGCGCTATGCTGCGCTGCGGATCCCGAGCGGCGGGCAGGATCGCTACGTCGTGCTCGATTCCCACCAGTGGCGGCTGATCGCGGAGGCCCACGGCCGGCTCGATCGCGACGTCGTGCTCGCGCTGGTGCCCGGCAGTTATTCCGTCAAGCGCGTGCTGCCCGATCGCCTCGAGGTCGCGACCTTCGACCTGGCCGCGGGCAACGAGATCGATGTCGCACGGCTGAGCTATCGCGTCGAGTCGCTGTCGGCCGGCGTGGTCAAGGGCGACGCGAACGATCTCGGCCCGGCGGAGCGCCACGACCTGATGCGTGCGCAGGCGTTCGGCCTGCTTGCCGAGGGCCAGGCTGTGGCCGCGCTCGATGTGTTCGATCACCTGGTCCGGGAGGTGCCGGGCGATCGCCTGGCGTGGCGGGGGCGTGGCCGCGCGCTGGTCCGGCTCGCCGATGCCTACCAGCGCGTCGGCAATCAGGCCGACGAGTTCCGCACGCTCAACGATGCGGTCAGGTCGGACCCATCGCTGAGCGAGGATCCGTCGTTCCAGATCTGGTATCAGCGGCTGTCCGAGCTGGAGGCGCGCGCGCAAAACATCTCCGAGGCCAAGGGCAAGCTCGAGGCCGAGGTTCGCGCGAACCCGCGGGTGGCCAAGTGGTTCGGGCTCGGCGGCAGCATATTCAGCGCGAGCGGCGCGATCACCATCGATCTGACCTGGGTCGTTCATCCCATGGTGTTTTCGCAGCTCGGATTCGATCTCCTCGTACCGGGGGTCGATGCCAGCGTCGCGCTGGCTCCCCTCACATCGCGGTGGAGCCCGTACGCCGCGATCGGCGGCCATCTATCGCTACGCAAGCTGGGGGTCGACATCGGTTCCAGCGAGATCCCGATGAGCTGGAACCACGACACCCAGATGTTCGAGGAGAACGATATCTGGGGGGCTGCCGCGCGGATCGAGCTCGGCGCCCAGTACGTCGGCACGTCGGGGTTCACCACGCACCTCGGCCTGGGGCTGATCCTGCTCCACAACTCTCGCGGTGCCGCCAAGGCGGCCTCGTGGCCGGTGTTTCATTTTGGCTACCTCTGGTGACTGACATGGTGTGGGCCATGGATTGCGGCGGTGCATGAGTCATGTCAGGAGGGGATTCCATCGCAGAGCTGTATCAGCGCTACGCTCCCGCGCTGCATCGGCGATGCCTGAGCATGGTGGGGAACAGCGACGAGGCGCGCGACCTCGTGCAGGAGACCTTCGCGCGCTATCTCTCCGCGCAGGATCGCTGGCAGGGCCGTGTGTCGCCGTTCAGCGTGCTGTACCGGATCGCGACCAACGCGTCGATCGATCGACTGCGCCGGCGCAAGATCGCGTCCGAGGGCGAGCTCGATGCCGACGCGCACGCCGGCGATCTGGGCGGCGAGCCATCGCGCGCCGACAACGTGCATGATCTGGCGGTCCTGACCCGCGGGCTGTCAGAGGAGGAGATCACGGTCGCGGTCCTCCACTACTTCGACGGCTACACCCAGGATGGCATTGCCCGGTCGCTCGATCTCTCGCGGCGCACCGTGGGCAAGATCCTGTCGCGGTTCGAGATCCACGTCCGCAAGCGCGCGGCCCGCACCGGGTTCGCGAAGGTGGTGAACGATGGCTGACCGCGCCTTCACCGATCTGGAGCTCGAGCGATCGCTCGCCGGTGACCTCGACCTCGATCTCGAGCGCCGCGCGACCGCCGCCGATCGCGCGCGGCTCGACCAGCTGCGCACGCAGCACGCGGCGTTCCTCGGCGGGGTCGATCTCGACGCCGAGCTGACGGCGATCCGCCGACGGGTCGCGCAGCAGGCGTCCGCGCCGCGCCGGCTCGGCTTGCCACGCTGGCTGGTGCCGGGTGGCGCGCTGGCGCTCGCCGCGGCAGCCGTGATCATCCTGGTCGGTCGTCCGTGGTCGCCCGACGACGACCGCCGGACCAAGGGCGACGTGTCGCTGATCGTCCACCTGGCGAGAGGATCGGGTACGAAGCGCGTCACGAGCGGTGACGTCGTGGCGGCCGGCGATCGGCTGCGGTTCGAGATCGCCGCCCCGGGGCCCGGCTATGTCGCGATCGTCGGCATCGACGGCGCGGGCACCACCAGCGTGTACTACCCGCCCGGCGCCGACCGGCCGGCTGCGATCGATCCGCGCGTCGAGCCGCTCGTCCCCGGTGCGATCGAGCTCGACGCCACCCCCGGCGACGAGACGTTCTACGCGCTGTTCGCCGTCCAGCCGTTCGCGGTCTCCGCCGAGCTGGCCGCGATCCGCGCCGGGGCGGCGCTGTCCGATGGCGTGAAGCGCGCCGAGATCGTGCTGCACAAGCGCTGACCTGACATCGGCGTGCGCAGGTTGGTGGTCGCCGAGATCGAGGTCGTGACCTCGCGTCACGACGATCGCGCGGCCTGATGCACCGCGCGCGCTCCTGACACGCGCGCTGTCGCGAGCGCGTGCGCAGGGCGCCAATGCAGCCGCGTGCAGGATGCATGCAACCGGGGCTGTTCGCATCCGGCGATGCACGATGATCGCGGGGAGCGGCTCGGGCGGGACGCTGGCCGATCGGTCCAGACAGATGCGTCGATCGATCGAGACAGGTCTCGCGCGCCGTCCTAGCTTGTCACCGACGGCGCTCCGCGAACGCCGAGGCACGCTTCGGCTCGCGGCAAGACGAACAGTGCGCATGAGGTGGAGGGCGCCGGTGCCTCGTCGCGCGATATCCGTTCAAGGAGGTTCGAGATGACCATGCGCTCGATCAGCTTACCAACCCTTGTCACCGGTCTCCTGGGCGTGTTCGCCGCCTGCGTCGCTCCCGAGGACGCGGACCCGAGCAGCAGCGCCGCGCCGGCCGAGGCCGGCCGCCAGGAACACGGGCCGGGCCCCGAGGTCGCCACCCGGCTCGGGGTCGTCCGCGGCCAGCGGGGCGCGGATCACGTCGACCGGTTCCTCGGCGTGCCGTATGCGGAGCCGCCGGTCGGCCGCCTCCGGTTCCACAAGCCGGTGCCGGTCCGCCGCTGGCATGGCGTGCTCGACGCCACGGCCGAGCGGCCGGCGTGCTCCCAGCTGCCCAGCTCCGACAGCGTGAAGCTGGTCAACGAGGACTGCCTCCACGTCAACATCTACCGGCCGGCGACGGCGCGACACCGCGGGAAGCTGCCCGTGCTGTTCCACATTCACGGCGGTGGCTTCACCGGCGGCACGGCCAACAACCACGACGGAGGCAAGATCGCCGTCACCGACGACATGGTGGTCGTCATGGTCGAGTACCGGCTGAACGCGTTCGGCTTCCTGGCGCTGCCCGAGCTGTCGGCGGAGGCGGCGGCCCACGGCGGAGCCGCCTCGTCGGGCAACTTCGGCATCCTCGATCAGCAGGTGGCGCTCGCGTGGGTCCACGACCACGTCGCGGCCTTCGGCGGCGATCCGGACAACGTCACGATCAGCGGCCAGTCGGCAGGCGGCTGGTCGGTCTGCGATCACCTCGTCGCCCCCGGCTCCGCCGGCCTGTTCCATCGCGCCATCGAGCTCAGCGGCGATTGCACCGCGGTCCCGCTCGCGCAGGCCGAGGTGTCGGGAGCATCGTTCGCGGCGAACCGGCTGGGGTGCGCCGATCCGGCCACGCGCCTCGCATGCCTCCGCAGCAAGACCGCCGAGGACATCCTCGATGCCACCTCGGGTCAGAGCGGTCTGATCTCGCAGGCGAACTTCAGCGCCGGCGGCGATCTGTTCTCGGCGCCGCCCAGGGAGCTGATCGCGGCCGGCACCTTCCACCGGGTCCCGGTGATGATCGGCACGACCCACGACGAGTTCGGCTTCATCGGCTACCTCATCGCCGGCAATCGCGTGACCGATCAGGCGTCGTTCGACGCGTTCGTCGACCAGTCCTTCCCTGATCGAGCCGCGGCGATCAAGGCTGCCTACCACGTCGAGGACTTCGCGTCTCCGCTCGCCGCGGTCGTCGCCCTCCACGCGGACGGCTCTCCCCTGATCCCGATCGGCGGGTGCCGGCAGCCGCCGCTCACCCGGCTGTTCGCCGCGCACACCGATACGTTCTGGTACGAGTTCAACGATCGGACCATGCCGATCCAGCTGAACCTCGCCACCGGCCTGCCGAACCTGACGCCGCCCGCGGGTGTCGAGCTCGCCTACCACGCAGGCGATCTCAAGTACACGGTCGGGTTCGACACCGTGGCCCCGCTGAGCGCGCCGCAGCTGGCGCTGTCGGACGAGATCATCCGCTACTGGGGTGCCTTCGCGCACGACGGCGATCCCGGCGTCCGCGGCCAGGCGCGCTGGCCCCGCTACAAGGCCGGCCCGAGCGGCAGATGGATGTCGTTCGAGCTACCGCACAGCGTGACCCGGACCGATCAGGAGTTCGCAGCCGATCATCACTGCGAGATCTGGGACGCGCCCTGACGAGCAATCGCTTGCAGTCTGCCAGCGTTCAGCCTTGCCAGCCACTGCACCACGACGGTGGAGTCGACGATGGAGGCTTCGCTTCTTGTACTGGTGCTGCTCCATCCGGCGCAAGATGCGACCGACCCGGCCGGCTGCGGGACCGTGCTCGCGACGCTGCGGAGGGCACCGCTGCCGGTAGCTCACTCGGCTCGCTTCGCGAGCAGCTGCGCGAGTGTGCGGTCGGCCTCGGCGCGCCGGCACCGCGCGCACGCGATCGTGCCATCGCGGTCGATGACGAAGTACGTCGGGTACGCCTCCACGCGATAGAGCGCGGCGACCCGGCCGGGGCTCGGCTCGACGATCGTCGGCCAGGCGGTCGGCATCGTCGGTGCGGCTTCTGCGGCGAGCGTCACCACCTCGAGGCCGGCGGCGGCATGGCGAGCGTGCACCTCGACGACCCACGGCATGTCCTCGACGCAGAAGTGGCAGCCCTCGGCGTAGAAGTCGAGCAGGACGACGCGGCCACGGGCGCGGACGAGCGAGAACTCCACGTGGTCGTCGTGCGCTTCGAACACCGGCGCGGCGCTCCCGGGGCGTAGGGTCGGCCGGGGCGCGCGAGCAACTTTCGAGCGCCGCAGGGTCAGCCGGCTGCCGCCGGCGGTGACGTCGAAGTCGTAGCTCCGGCCGAACGCGACCACCGCGGCGTCCTGAAGATCGTAGCGCTCGTAGGAGCCGGACGACACGTCGACATTGCCATCGCCGTCGAGGTCGAAGCCGACGCGCAGCGCTTGGCGGAGGCTGCAATCCGCGTCCATGCAGACGATCGTGAACCCGAGCGGCCGCCCATCGATCATCAGCTGCCCGGTGCGCAGCGACATCTCGTAGGACGTTGCTCTCTTGCCGTCGAATGCGACGATGAAGCGCGTCGGCGGCCCACCCTCCACCCGCGGCGCCGTCGCGACGTCGGCGCGCCAGTCCGCGGCGCCGCGCGTGAGCGTCCGGACCGGGTCGTCGGACAGCTCGCCGCTGGCGTTCTCGTCGATGACGATCCAGTAGCCGCGCTCCGGATCGCCGTCGAGCACCCAGCCGACGTTCTTGCCACGGCTCATCAGGTTGAGGCCGTAGCGCGCCGCGCTCGATGCGCGTGGATGCGGCCTCGTGAGCCGGACGAATCGCGAGTTGCCAAGCTGGGCCGTCTCGCGCACGTAGTCGTCCCACGAGCTACCACCGAGCAGGCCGGCGTCCGACTCATCGAACCTCGCCGGACCGGCGGTCGCGGTCACGACGCCGGGGGCAACCGCCGCCGCAGAGGGAGCGGCAGCCATCGGGCTACCGCACGCGACCATCGCGAGGCAGCCCACGGGTCCGAGCCGCGGGCCTCGCGTCTCTGTCCTCCCTTCATGCCGCCGGGCTCGTCCCATCTCGGGCCACGCCTGCATGCTGCGTACCGCGGCCGGTGCCCGACGGCGTGGCGGATCGAAGCGCGCTGCGGGGAGCTTCCACGTGCCGGACTGGCGAACACCGGGCCCGTGCCGCGCCCGATTGGCAAGCACGTCGATAGCTGTACTGACATATGCGCCGACATCGCCGCATGGTCATCGGCCGCCGTGGACTACGGTCCGCCTGGCGCATCCTCTCGATCCCGCCGGCGGCTGAACGTACGCGGCCCGACGCGCGCGCGGCGCTCGAGTCGCGGTCGTACCCACGGGCTCGTACATCGCGCGCAGCGCTCGACATCGAGAAGACCCAGGGGCCGCCGGGGGAGCGTGCGCTCGGGTTGTCGCGCCGTGCGGCACTCGAGGCACCGCACGGCCGTGGTACCCTACGAGCGCTGGAGGGTAGATGAGCAACGACCTTGTGAGCCGACAGCGCGCCGAAGCGCCGGGCGGTGGAATCAGCGGAGGTGAGCGCGCCGGCACACCTGGCAAGCGGACGCTCGTCGAGCAAGCCCACGTCCCGTCGGTCCAGATGCATGGGGCTGGCGCACAGCCCGAGGCGGCAGTCCATGCCGCGGCCGCGCACGGTGTGGGGACGCCAGCGTCGTCGCTGCCGTTCGGCAACACGATCCCGATCCGAAGAAGCGCAAGAACCCCGATCCCAACGCGTTCAAGCCCGACCCCAAGACCGGCGAGGTCGACATGTCGGGCTACAAGTACCATGGGCAGCCGGGCTTTGTGAACTTCGACTACGCGTTCTGGGACGAGGACAGTAACTCGTTCTGGCACGCCAATCACATGGACTACGGGGATCCCGCCGATCCGATGATCGTGCTGCAGTCGACCAAGGAGAAGTTCGCGCAGGGCTATCGTGACTTCGACCGCGTGGTCTACTGCATTGCCCGTTCGCACAACTACAATCCAGGGCTAGCCGCGATTGCCCACGTCGGAAGGGGAGGCCACTGATGACCTTCGACCCGAGCCAACACGTCGGGAAGACCGTCGTGATCCGCGGCACCGCGTATGACGCGCGGGCCGGTGCGATCCTCGAACTCGAGGATCGCACGCCGATCTACATCGCGGGGCTCGCCGAGTGGGATCCCGCGCTGCACGGCAAGCCGCTCGAGATCACCGGGCTGCTCAAGGAGCGCGCGGCGCGGGTACCGCCGGTGCCGGCCGGTGGGCCGCAGCTGCACGGGCTGGCGTCGCCCACCTTCGTGCTCGAGAACGCGACATGGACCGCGCTGTCGTGAGGCGCGTTGCGCTGATCCTGCTCGTCGCTTGCGCCTGCGTGAGGAGCTCGTCAAAGGACGACCACGCGGCCCCGGCCACTACCAGTCCGCCGGAGGCACCGGTCGCGACCGCGCCGAGCCCCGCACCGGCGCCGGGCAGGTCGGGCACCGCGATCCAGATCGACAGCGTTGCCGGCGCGCGCGCTGCGATCGGCAAGCGCGTTCACCTCGAAGGCACGGGCGACAACGCCAAGCTCGGCGCGGTGGTCGTCAAGGGCGACCTGGTCGTCTACTGCATCGACCGCAAGGACGGCTGGGACGAGCGCAACATCCCGGTTGTCGTCGAGGGCGTCCTCGACTACACCAGCCACACCAAGGCGCGGACGGGCAGTGACGGCAGCATCAGTGCCGGCACCGGTGAGCCAATCTTCCAGATGACCTGCGACCTCGTGCGCTGAGCGGTGCTCGCTGCACGATCGCCGCTCAGCTGCGGTAGTCGGCGGAGCGGGCGACCACGGCCTTGATCTCCTCCATCAGCGCCTGGGCGCCGGGCGAGGGCAGGCCGCCGGCGCGTTGCGCGATGCCGATCTTGCGCCGCGTGTCGTCGAGCCGCAGATCGAGGGCGACGAGGCTGCCGTCGCGGATCTCGTAGCGCAGCTGGTGGGCGGAGATCGCGGTCAGCATGTCGCTCTCGAGGAGGACGCCGCGCAAGACCGCCAGATCGCCGGTCTCGACGGCGGGGATCGGTGGGATCTGGCCGAGCTCGAAGAACGTGCGATCGAACAGCTCGCGCGACGGCGAGCCGCGCCGCGATAGCACCCAGGCGGCACCGTGGAGGGCGGCGATGCCCGCGGGCTGGTGCCGGGTGATGGGATGGCCGGCGCGGGCGATGACCGAGATCCGATCCTCGAACAGCGGCTCCTCGACGAGGTCCCAGGCGGTGGATGGGCCGCGGAGCGCGCCGAGGATGAAGTCGAGGTCGCCGCTGCGCAGCGACGCCGCGAGGGCGTCGTAGGGGCTCTCGACGGTGGCGACGTGGAGCTGGGGGTGGCGGCGCAGGAGGCCGGCGATCGCCATCGGCAGGATCTGCGTGCGGGCGAGGGGCAGGGCGCCCACGGTGATGCTGCCCTGGAGGTGGTCCTCGATGGCGGCGAGGTCGGGGAGGATCTGGCGGAGCTCGGACAGCACGCGGCGGCAGTGGAAGGCGACGATCGCCCCGGCGGGCGTGGGCGTCATGCCGCGCGCGGTCCGCTCGAACAGCGGGACGTCGAGATCGGTCTCGAGCGCCTTCACGGTCACGCTGATCGCGGGCTGGGTGATGTCGAACTCCCGGGCGACCACGGCCATGCTCCGCTTCTCGGCGAGGCTGGCGAACACCGCGAGGCGGCGGCCGTTGAGGATCGACGCGAACGTCGAGCGCACGTCCTGCGCGGCGCTGACGCCGCCCCGGGCGACGAGCTGGATCCGCGCCTCGTCGAACTCGCGCTCGATCCGGCGGGCGCGCACCAGCACGCACTCGCCGTAGACGGTCGTCACCATGCCGCGGGACCGCCGCTCGAACAGCGGCACGCCCAGCGCGTCCTCCAGCGCCGAGACCGCGCGGGCCACCGCCGAGGACACCCGGAACAACCGGCGGGCCGCCTCGGTCGCGCTGCCAGCCGACGCGACTGCGATGAGCGCCCTGAGCTGGCGGAGGTTGATCGCGAGCGGTCGAGCGTGCCGGCCCGCGATAACTTTGGGTCGAGCTTTCAAGAGTTTCGGGGGGCGGCGCTCCTCGGCTACAGAGGGCATGTCCATGAAGGTACAGCGTGCCCCATAAGAAAGTCTCATGGGAACGAAAGCCGAAATCGGATCGTCGGGGACGGCGATGGCCTCACAGTCACACCATGGGGAGTCCCGCGTCAGCGCGAAGTCGTGGCGCCGGGAGCGCGCGGGAGGTGCCTTGCGTGGTGATGCGCGGCGGGACGTCGAAGGGCGCGTTCTTCCTGGCGAGCGATCTGCCCGCCGATCGCGGCGAGCGCGACCGGCTGATCCTGGCGGCGATGGGCCACGGCGACGCCCGGCAGATCGACGGCATCGGCGGAGGCAACCCGCTGACGACCAAGGTCGCGATTGTCTCGCCGGGGGCCTCGGCCGACGCCGACGTCGATTACCTGTTCGGCCAGGTCGTCGCCATGGAGTCGCGGGTCGACTACTCGCCGACGTGCGGGAACATCCTGGCCGGCGTCGGCCCGTTCGCCATCGAGCGCGGAATCGTCGCGGCCCGGGATCCGGAGACCGAGGTGCGGATCCGGATGGTCAACACGGACTCGTATTGCACGGCGGTCGTCCGCACCCCGCGCGGCGCGGTCACGTACGACGGTGACACGCGGATCAGCGGCGTGCCGGGCACGGCGGCGCCGGTGCTGCTGCGGTTCTCCGACATCGCCGGGTCGACCTGCGGCGCGCTGCTGCCGACCGGCGCCGCCAGCGACCTGGTCGATGGCGTGCGCGTGACCTGCATCGATAACGGCATGCCCGTGGTGCTGATCCGCGCCGAGGATCTCGGCGTGACCGGCTACGAGGCGCCGGCGGCGCTCGACGCCAACGCGGCGCTCAAGGAGCGCATCGAGCGCATCCGGCGCCAGGCCGGTCCGCTGATGAAGCTGGGCGACGTCGCCGCCAAGGTCGTGCCGAAGGTGACGCTGGTCGCCAAGGCGCGCGACGGCGGCGTGATCCACACCCGCACCTTCATCCCGCGGGTCTGCCACGAGGCGATCGGCGTGCTCGGCGCGGTCTCGGTGGCCTCGGCCTGCGCCATCGAAGGCTCGGTGGCGGCCGACCTCGCGGGCGCCTCGCACCGCCGGGAGCAGGACCTGTCGGTCGAGCATCCGTCGGGGGAGTTCACCGTGCGGCTGACGCTCGGCGACCGGGTCGGTGAGTTCACGTCTGCGGCCCTGGTGCGGACCGTTCGCGCGCTGTTCCGCGGGCGGGTTCTCGTCCCGGGGCACCGGTCGTGATCATCGACATCCACGGCCACTACACCACCGCACCCAGGGCGCTGGAGCAGTGGCGCGCGCGGCAGATCGCCGGCCTGACCGTTCCATCGCAGACGCCGTCGGCGGCCAGCCTGCGGATCAGCGACGACGAGATCCGCGAGTCGATCGAGGCCAACCAGCTCGCGAAGATGCGCGAGCGCGGCATCGACGTGACGGTGTTCTCGCCGCGCGCGAGCTTCATGGCGCACCACATCGGCAGCTTCGAGACCAGCGCGGCCTGGGCGACGATCTGCAATGATCTGTGCGCCCGTGTCGCGGGGCTGTTCCCGCGGCACTTCGTCGGTGCGGCGATGCTGCCGCAGTCGCCGGGCGTCGATCCCAGGACCTGCCTGCCGGAGCTCGATCGCTGCATCGAGCAGCTTGGCTTCGTCGCGATCAACCTCAACCCCGATCCGTCGGGCGGCTACTGGAACTCACCGCCGCTGTCCGACCGGCACTGGTACCCGATCTACGAGCGGATGGTGGAGCTCGACATCCCGGCGATGATCCACGTGAGCACGAGCTGCAACCCGTGCTTTCACACGACCGGCGCGCACTACCTCAACGCCGACACGACGGCGTTCATGCAGTGCCTGGCGTCGGATCTGTTCGCGGACTTCCCGACGCTGCGGTTCGTCATTCCACACGGCGGCGGCGCGGTGCCCTACCACTGGGGCCGGTTCCGCGGGCTGGCGCAGGAGCTGAAGAAGCCGCCGCTGACCGAGCACCTGCTGCGCAACATCTTCTTCGACACCTGCGTCTACCACCAGGCCGGCATCGACCTGCTCACCCGGGTGATCCCGGTCGACAACGTGGTGTTCGCGTCGGAGATGATCGGCGCCGTCCGCGGCATGGATCCGGAGACCGGGCGGGCGTTCGACGACACCCGCCGCTTCATCGAGGCGGCGCCCGGGCTGACGCCGGCGAAGCGCGACCAGATCTTCGAGCGCAACGCCCGCCGGATCTACCCTCGCCTGAACGCCGCCCTGCTCGCGCGCACCTGAAGGACCCATTCATGGCAACCATCCTCGGCGGCATCGCCTGTTCGCACACCCCGACCATCGGCTTCGCACACGATCGGCACGGCGCCGACGATCCGGTGTGGGGGCCGATCTTCGCGGCGTTCGCGCCGGTCCGGCGGTGGCTGGAGGACAACCAGCCCGATGTCGCGGTCGTGATCTACAACGACCACGTCACCTCGTTCTTCTTCGACCACTACTCGGCGTTCGCGCTCGGCATCGGCGAGCACTTCGCGGTGGCGGACGAGGGCGGCGGCCCGCGCGACCTGCCCGGCGTCGCCGGCCACCCCGGCCTCGCCGCGCACATCGGCGAGTCGCTCGTGGCCGACGAGTTCGACATGGCGTTCTTCCAGGACCGCCCGCTCGACCACGGCTGCTTCTCGCCGCTGTCGGTGCTGTGCGGGCACGAGGACGGCTGGCCATTCCCCATCGTGCCGCTGCAGGTCGGCGTGGTCCAGGCGCCGAGCCCGAGCGCACGCCGCTGCTACCGGCTGGGCCAGGCGCTACGCCGCGCGGTCGAGAGCTATCCCGCGGACCTCAAGGTCGTGGTCATCGCCACCGGCGGGCTGTCGCACCAGGTCCACGGCGAGCGCGCCGGCTTCAACAACCCGGACTGGGACGCCGAGTTCCTCGAGCTGATCGAGAACGACCCGGTGCGGCTGACCGAGATGACGCTCGCCGAGCTCGCGACCCTGGGCGGGTTCGAGAGCGCGGAGGTCGTGATGTGGCTGGTCATGCGCGGTGCGCTGTCGGCCAACGTGACCGCGCGCCACCAGTCCTATTACCTGCCGTCGATGACCGGCATCGCCACGCTGGTCCTCGACAGCCACGGCTTGCCGCCGAAGGCCGCAGAGGCCGAGCGCCACCGCGCGCGGGTCGCGCAGCAGTCGCGCGGGCTCGAGAAGCTCGAGGGCACCTATCCGTTCACGCTCGAGCGCAGCGTCAAGAGCTACCGGATCAACAAGTTCCTCCACGGCCTGGTCGATCCCGCGTTCCGCGCGCGGTTCCGCGTCGACGAGGCCGGGCTGATGCGGGACCACCGGCTCACCGATCTGGAGTGCGACCTGATCCAGCGGCGCGACTGGCGCGCCCTGCTGCACCACGGCGTCATCTTCTTCCTGCTCGAGAAGCTGGCGGCGGTCGTCGGCCAGTCGAACCTGCACGTCTACGCCGCGATGCGCGGCCAGTCGTTGAGTGAATTTCAGAAGACGCGCAACGCACCGGGAGCGTTGTATTCCGTATCCGGGCGGGAGCAGCCGCCCGAGCCTCGTGGCTGACGGTCGCTGCGTCGCGCGGCGGCGAGTGGAGCTCATGTGTCAGCGGCGCGCGGTTGTGACCGGCGCCGCGCCGACCCGGAACGCGGCTTGACCGGGTCGCCAGCGCGGGCCATACGTTAGCGCCCCAGCGAGGAGAAAGTCATGAAATTGCCCTGCGTGATCCTGGCGGCGATCGTCGCCGCGTCGTTCGTCGATGCCTCTCCGTCGCGCGCCGCCGCCGGTCCGGTCGTCGCCGCGAACGCCTTCGTGCCCAGCGCCGATCCGCTCGACATTCCGGCCACGCTGCAGGCCCAGATCGACGCCGCGCGCGCCGCGTGCCACTGCTTCACCGCCGTCATCCCGCTCGAGGTCGTCCCGTCCGGTACCCCGAGCGAGGTGTTCCACTCGATCGACGTCCTGTTCGCGGCGGTCGGTCAGGACATCCAGTTGCCGTGGGTGGACGCCGGCGAGATCAACGCGGGCGCGCTCGCCAACCTGCTCGGCAGCCAGTCGGGCCTGATCAACCAGCTGTCGGCGTTCGCCGATCCCTCGGGCGGCGGCTTCCACCTCGGCGCCTACAAGTGGTCGCACCCGACGCAGCCCGACTTCTGTTCGAGCGAGACCCTGTACCTCATGTACTTCCCGCGGACCCGCGTGCTGTTCGTGTTCCGGTTCGACTCCAGCTCGGAGTGCTGAGTTCACGAGGGGCAGGAGAACCGCCGCCGCTGACACGGCCTTCCATCATGCCGTTCATTCACCGCCCTTCGAGTCCAGTACCGTGTTGGTCGAGACATCCACCTCGACGAAGGTCTCGCCGCCCTTGCCGATCAGGCCATCGGCCTCCGCTGGAAACAGCGCACGCCGCTTGAATCCGACGCGCCAGCGCACCGGCGACGCCTTCGCCCCGGACAGGACGTTCTCGACGAAGATCACGCGGTATTCGTCGGGCGCGAGCGAGAGCTTCGGGAGGTGAGCCGCCGCGATCGACACCGCCTGGCGCGCCTCCTGATCGATCAGTGCGTTGGACATCGGACCGCCTTTCACGGGTGCGTTCGCCGGAGTGGTAGGACTGCTCGACGGAGGCACTGGGTTGTTGGTTCTCAGCTGATGTGGACCCCTGAGGCCGGTTTTTCTCAAAACCATTCCCCCCTGGCGGGCTGATCTTCTCAAAACCATTCCCCCCTGCCGCCGCGTGACAGAGCGGCCCTCGACCTTGGG
>Ga0307515_10010646_pt1 | contig 17583 bp, 14 predicted proteins | sample 17_EM_MG_FD_194513 | JGI IMG/M metagenome (GOLD analysis project Ga0307515, IMG submission 194513) | Populus trichocarpa ectomycorrhiza microbial communities from riparian zone in the Pacific Northwest, United States - 17_EM | ecosystem: Host-associated > Plants > Roots > Unclassified | place...
TATATTTTTAAAAAAATTAAGTTAATCCAAATTAATCTATTCATTTCCTTGTTTTTTTTTAATGAAATAAAATTTAAGTTATAGCATTAAGTTGATGGATTTTTTTATATATTAATTTTTATTTTTATTATTAATTTTTATTTTATTTAAAATATTTTTTTTTAATTTTATTATTTTTGAGTTTTTTTCCTATCAAATTTAATTCTTATTTTTATTTTATTTTTTTAATTTGAATTTTTTTTTGTGATTTTATCATTTAATATCAAATTTGTCAAGGGCTGACCTTCTTACTCAAGCTCGAGTCTGCTTAATGAGTTGCGAGTTTGAGATATTAATTCAGGAATAGAAGGTTTGTCCGGATTTATTTGTTTGCTTTTTTTTATTTTTTAATATTTTGGTTTCATCACCTCGTATTTTTTTTTAACGAGTTGTTTTAGTTTTTTTTTTTTTGTCTTTGCTATATATAGCTTTTTTAAAATGAATTTTTTAATTATATTAAATTAATTTATTTTTTCCTTCAACATTAAATTAGTTAATATTGCCTTGGGTTTTTTTTGTGTGATATTTGTTAAATCTTGTTTTATTAAAAGGAATTTTATTTTTTTATTAAATTAAATTAAATCAACTTATCTCATCTTCAATGTTAAATTTATTGGATATTAAATTTCTTAACAGAGTACAAGTATGAAATTTAACATATTAGGGTAACTCAAATTCAGAAAGTTTACTCAGATTTTGCTTGGTTTTTCTTTTTTTTTTTTGAGTTAATTTTCTTCGGTATTATCTTTAAATATTTTTTTATTTTTTCTTATGAGATTTTTTATTTATTTTGAAAAAACATAAATTATCCAGAAATTTTAAATTAAATTAAATTAATTGATTAAATTTTTTATGGTATTTCCTTGGTTTGCTTACAGGGTTGCCATTATGATAAAGCGGGTAATCTCTTTCCATTACATGGAATATAGATTTTTCTTGTTTTATATCAATGAAAATCTTTTTTTACACTGTAAAAATAAGTGACCCGGCCTATAAATTTAGCTATTAAATTCGAAAACTAAATGAGGTGCAGATGGCGGAGCGAAAAAGAAAGGAGGTAGAAAGACAAGGCGCGTGAAAATAGACACTATCGTTTCGATCTAGAAGGACAAGCTCGCTCAACTCAACTGTTAAGCCGGCACACCACCAGAGAACAACCTGAAGAATCATCGATCAGAACCTGTAAAATTTTTCCACCAAAAACGATACCGTTATTTCACCTCGCATGCTATCTTCTCTCCTTCATTCACCTCCCTGGCAAATTCCCCAAACCGTAAAACCCTCGACATCTGTCTCCTCCACAGCAATGAAGGACCGGTCGCCGCCTTCCTCATTAGGCGCCGTTTACGTCCCTCCACACTGCCGTATCCGCTCCCTCGTCTCCACTCCCTACTGTCACTCCTCCTCTAATGCTTCTTCTCCTTATCCTCCAATTGGCTCCAAATTTCGCGAAAATCACAGCGAGAGCACTACTGTTTTAAACCCTAGAAACCGTCCTCCTCTTCATCAACAACAGAGAAACGGCGTCGCTGATAATAATGATTTTAACAGTAATAAGAAACCGGCACCGAAATTTGTTTCTGCCTACGATGACCGAGAATCAGAGGAAGGCTCTGATCTTGAAACGGACTCCCCCGTGGTTCAACCTGTGAGTAACGTATCGATCAATGTAATTTCGATATCGAATCAATTTAGCTTAATTTTTAATTTTTTAATTGTTCTTCAAAACTCTGGTTGTTAGGGTGCTTACCTTTCTGATGACATTGAGGAGTGGAAACGGAAATTAACAATGCTTTTGCATGACAAGGAGAAGCAAGAGTTGATTTCAAGAGAGAAAAAGGACCGGCGTGATTTTGAGCAAATAGCTGCTCTTGCGAGTAAAATGGGCTTGCACAGGTGGTATCTTGTATTTCTTGATATACTGCTGGTTTCCATTTGGTGTTTTTACTGATTTTGTTTTTATTTATCTTGGCAGCCATTCCTATGCGAAAGTTGTTGTTTTTAGCAAGGCTCCGCTTCCAAACTACAGATTTGATTTGGATGACAAGCGTCCGCAGAGGGAGGTACTTTCTCCTGCTTCTATTTACAAAGTTCTGCTCTCATCTGTCTGATGTAGTTTTGGTTCATAAACCAAAACAATGTCGTTATTAGCTTTGAAAGCTGAATTGCTGAAGTGTTATTTCCTTTTTTGCTCTTTTCTGGCCCCTGTTTTTGCACGCTTCATCTCGTCCTAAGCTCTTAAATCTCTTTCAATTGAATTTTAGGTCCGAAACACCGCATATGTATTTTCAATGTCCATTTATTCTTGTTTTCTTTTGTACATTTGTTTGCCCCTTGTTGGAAAAACCTTCTGCATGTTCCATATACAGCTTTTGTACTTTTCATTAGACATGGTTTGTGAGCTTTAAATTGAAGGTTTGAAGAATTGGCAGGTGAACTTACCTCTTGGTTTGCTACAAAGAGTTGATGCTTATCTTGGAGACTACCTCTATCAAAGGTCCAGGATTAATAGTAATTTTCCAGATACATTTTCTAGATCAAGCAGTAGTAGTCTCTCCACAGATGATGGGCTTTTTGAGCAACCTGAGCCACTGGCATCCAGTAAGGCTGTTACGGAGAAAATTCTGTGGCGGAGAAGTATGCAATTGTGTGATCAGCAACAAGCTTGGCAGGTTATCTTACCCTGAATAATACGGAACTTTGTCATGTATCTATTTCTATATCAATGCATCTCTTCCATATAGCTATCATCTCAGGCAAATCTCCATACCAGTTACTTTGTGAAAAATTGCCTCAAGAAAAATCCTGGAGAAAAACCAGTCCCACTGGCTTTGGAACAATCGTTCTTTTGCGACTTGAGAGGATAGACAGCATGTAAACACAATTACTATTATTATTTATTATTAAAAAGCAGCTTTGCAGATGGGCTTTAAACCCCTGCCACTGCTAGGAAGGTGGCTCCTCGTCTCGCGCAAATAAATGAATAGTATTGGTTTTCCACTTTGTTTTCCCACACTTGCATACAAGTCCCATATGATCCAATATCTTCTCAGGTAGATAATTAATGTACTTTTTTAACTAAAAATTACACACCAAAATTAGTTTGTCGTTTTTTTTTTTTTAAAAAAGGGATGTGATATTGGGATTTCATTCACGGGAAAAATTTGAGCTGTATGTATTTTATAAAATTTAATATCCTGAACTAATTATTAGGCTCCGATACCAGTATATTCTACTCTTTTCACTGATAAGATACCCCATTATTTTTTTTTAAATAAAAAAACCTAATAAATACGATGTCCTAGGCTTTACACTGGTAGACCCATGTTCGAACCTCTGTTCATAACACCATCACTTTATTATTATGGTGGCAGGGTTAATTTTTAAAAGATTCCTTTTCGTTTTTTACCTTAAATAAAATTTGGATTATTTTCTTTTGGCATTGCTCCATGTCTTAGCTTAGATAATTGTAGGTGCCTTGCGCATTCTCAAACTTGGGTTGTTTACGGGGACAAATCCAGACTTCAGTTCTTGGAGGGGCTAAAGTGTTGCATTTTCATTTTGCAATGGCCATTTTCACATAAATGTTCTGAAAATTTGTAGAGAGAGTCCCTCTTGTAACTAGCAGTTTTGGATTGCACCTTGTCATGTAACAGACCTTAGCTCACCATTTTTATTATATCAATGTGGTGGACCACAGGATTTTTCAAATTATATGTGCAAATAAGATTTGGACAATAATATCATCAGTTTCAGACAACATTTGGAGTTCCTTGTCCTTGCATTTAGTTTGTAATCCTAATGAAGGGGAAAATGTTCATCAGGCCCTTACTAGTTTGTGTTTATACAGTCTATCATAATATCCTGAGCCAAAACCATTTTTTACAAGTGGATACTGGTCCAGACTTAAGACTTGCTAACTCTCCTCTTCATTGAGGTTGTCTATAAGTCTGGATGGTGCTAGGTAACTTGTTGCCCAGGTAAGAATACATGCACAGAGTACTTGCAAAGATTGTATGAGATTCTAGTATGTTTATTCATAGTTTTGTTAAACATTGATTTTTTTTTTAATTTTTTGATTAAAGAACTTGAAGAGGTTTAATTTTTTTTTTGCGGTATGTTTCCTGATTTGAATTCTGAAATATGATGAAGTTAGTTTTTTTTAATTTCTTTTAGGAATCTCCAGAAGGCTGCAAGATGCTTGAATTTCGTAAAACTCTTCCTGCTTACAAAGAGAAGGATGCCATATTGGCAGCCATTTCACAAAATCAGGTTTGTAATGCATAGGTCTTTTGTACTTTTTTCTTTTCCTCTTTTTTTTTATAAGTTGTTTGGTTCCAACTTTGCATGGAAATCTGTTGTCATTAATTTTCTTAAATGAAGGTATCTGTCTGTGTTTCTAAGAAATGAATGTATTCAGCATAAGGGTTAAGAGCTCACACTTGGTTTGTATAAAGTTTATTCAAGCTTGTCTAAATGCACCAAGCTAGAATACCTTTATGTTACCATAAATTTCCTTGTCTATAATCCATCTCTCCTGCTACTAAACCTCCTTTGAAGTTCATTGCAATGATGTAATAAGCTTGTCAAAAGGAAATCATTACTTCGGTTAGGTTTTCTGTATTTGAAGATGGTAAATCCTGTGGTCTACTGAACTTTCAAGTTTTTTGTCTTAATTTTTTTATTGGGATGTTATTGTTATATATTGAAGTTGAACTTCCACACACACGAGGATGGAAAGAATTGTTATGCTGGTGTGGATTGATTCCTAGCTTTGCTTGTCAATATTATTCAAGAATTAATGCTTCATGATTTGCAATAAAGCCTAACTTTTTGTATTTTACAGATTGTTATAATCTCTGGTGCAACTGGCTGCGGCAAAACCACGCAAATTCCACAATTCATTTTAGAATCTGAGGTAGAATCTGTTCGTGGAGCTGTTTGTAATATTATATGTACACAGCCAAGACGAATATCTGCTATGTCTGTTTCTGAAAGAATTGCTTCAGAGAGAGGGGAGAAATTGGGTGAACGTGTGAGTTTCTTCTCAGAAACATTCTGGGTTACTTTGTCCGAATCACTACCTTCTATCAGTAACACATTTCAAGAAATTGAAGCAAATCTTGTTGTTTTATTGGCTTTTGTTTGAAGGTCGGATACAAGGTTCGGCTTGAGGGTGTAAAGGGAAAGGATACCCACCTTCTCTTCTGTACCACTGGCATCCTGTTGAGAAGACTGCTTGTTGATAGAAGTTTAAAAGGAATAACTCATGTGATTGTGGATGAGATTCACGAACGTGGAATGAATGAGGGTAACTTTTAGCTGTTTGAGGTTTTATTTTGGGGATGATGAGATCTGATTTCTCACAATGAACTTTTGACACCAGATTTTCTGCTCATTGTCCTTAAGGATCTCCTTCCTCATCGGCCAGAACTGAAGCTGATTCTGATGAGTGCAACCCTTGATGCCGAGCTTTTCTCATCATATTTTGATGGAGCTCCAATACTACGCATTCCAGTAAGCTAAAAGTCCAGTTAGCAGTGTTGCACCGTCTTCGTTCATTGTTTGTCGAGGCAATTTATAGTTAGAATCCATCAGTATATGAATTTGCTTGGTCATTGCACTGGTATGACAAGCATCTGGTGATACAAACAATTTACCAGTGGATTTCTTGATTTTCTGCCTTCAATAATACATTGAAATGATGGTCATTGTTTATTCTACCCTAGTTTTAAAGAATAAAAATATGAGTTCACAGGATAGTAGAATTATTTTTTTGTTAGAAGAAGGTGCAGTGAGACTCTTTTTGATTGTATACTAAATAATCCACCAGTTTAGGCAATGTGATGAGTAAAGTTGAAAATGCGGAGTGACATCTATTCTGACGAGCAAAGATGGGCTATGGTACTTTTTTCTGATTTCATTATTGTTTGAGAACAACTCTCCACATTTATTGTGGTCATCTTATTTTTATTCAATCTTAAATTACCCAATGTAGTTAGGAAGTTCTGTTTCTTTCTTTATTGTTGTTGTGGTAAATATTTCCTTAATGCTGATTGGTCTTGCCATGACTGGTTAAAACTTATTTATTCAATGTGCATCCATCTATTTTGGCATGTTAAATCTTTTATTTGTCTCTTAACATTATTATTATTATTATTATTATTATTATTATTATTATTATTATTATTGCAATCCATGGGTTGGAAGGTTTGTTCTAATGGTCCTTCTTTTAACGGTCTTATTTAGGGTTTTACATTCCCGGTACGAACTCATTTTCTGGAAAATATTCTGGAAATGACGGGTTACAGATTGACCCAATGCAACCAAATTGATGGTTATGGTCAGGAAAAGATGTGGAGGATAGGCAAACAAGCTCCGAGAAAAAGGAAGAGTCAAATTGCTTCAAGTGTTGAGGTATAGATGTTCTTAAGGTTATATTCTACCATTTTGTAATTTTTATATATTTTGATTTTTCTTTTTGCATTTTGAAAAAATATAATCAGGATGCTCTTAGAACAGCCGATTTTAAGGAGTACAGTAGCCAGACTCGGGAGTCTTTGTCATGTTGGAATCCTGATAGCATAGGTTTTAATCTTGTTGAATATCTCTTATGTAATATTTGTGAGAATGAGAGGCCAGGTGCTGTTCTTGTTTTCATGACGGGGTGGGATGACATAAGTTCTTTGAAGGATAAGCTTCAAGCTCATCCTTTCTTAGGAGATCCAAGCCGAGTCTTGTTGCTCACTTGCCATGGTTCTATGGCCAGCTCAGAGCAGGTAATTTTATTCTTTTAATTTACTCTTCTGATTATTAATTTGATTTGACTGTGTAGTTTCTTGCCACTCATATGCTTATTTTCTGCAAATTAATAAGTAACCAATAGTGGAAAGTAGAACAGCAAATTCTTACTGCATATTTCAGCTGCTTTTTACTAAGATATTTTTTTGGTATCCTATCTTTTAAGATTGCACAGGACATTCTTCCCTTTCAATTTTCTTAAACATTACTAATATGATGTATTTGGAATGCATTTAGAGGTTAATATTTGATGAGCCTGAAGAGGGTGTGCGGAAAATAGCACTGGCTACTAATATTGCTGAGACAAGTATCACTATCAATGATATTGTTTTCGTTCTTGACTGTGGGAAAGCAAAGGAGTCTTCCTATGATGCATTGAATAACACTCCTTGTCTGCTTCCTTCCTGGATTTCTAAGGTTTCTGCTCAACAAGTAAGTTCCTCTGTTGGAGATATGAGCTACAAGATGGCATCTGGTGTTGTTTTTTAGTACATGTTGTGTTTTGATCATCTGAAAAAGTCATCCTCACAATTTCTTATCAAGCATTCTTTCTCTCTTTTAATAACCTCATCGTCAAATAAATTCCTGTATTGGTTCGACACATGGTGGGCTAGTGGGACAGGTATTTCCCCTCCCCAGCATGTGTAGAGTCTGTAATTACTGCCTTGGCAAGTAACAGGGAAGTAGCACTTGTAGTTTTTGTACATGAAATTCATTTTGGTGACCAGATAGTAGGTGGTCTCGTATGAACTTTAGTGGTTGATAAATTAGATTGGTCATTGAAGGCAAGCCAATTATCTACAAAGAGCCATTTAAGTTAGCTTTTTAGAACTAGAATAGTTTCATTTTTCCCCTCATCATGTGTGTATGTTTTGTGGGCATGCATTCATCAGAACCATGGTTTAAGTAGCTGTGTCATGTTGCTTAACAGTTACCACCAACAAAGATTTTCACATATTTGACTAAAATCAGTCAGCACTAATAGTTTCAATGAATGTCAAATCATTTATAAAAAAATATTTAACCCCTAGCTGATGCATGCACTGATCACAACAATTCAGTGTAGTGTTGAATTCAGATTGAAGATATTACTGACCAACTTTAGTTGGCTGGATTAATGCAGTTAATGAGGGTTATGCATTATTGTAGCACTACTTGATCTACTGTTAACTTAGTTTGATCAGCCTTTTTGGTTGGGGGTTAAGCATGGTTGGCCTTAATCCTGAAAAGGGGGTTTGTTTTTGTAGAATTGTTAGAGTATGAAAATGATATTTCTCTTATCCTTGATGCATGAGTACAGTATGTATATATACAGGTCTAGGATTAATCTAAATCCCTAGAATCAAGCTATAATTGAATGCATATAAATCAGCCCTGCAATCAGCCCTATAACTGAAAGCCCTATAGTTGACTTACTCTATTAAGAACAATAATCAATCCTATAATTGATTTACTATATTTACAACAGTTTTAATAGGAAGAGCTATACAGGGTTAAGCGACCACCACTATTTCCCCTGCCTTGGCCACTGTAATAACAATTCAGGAGTTTTCTACAATGCCTTGTGTCAAGTTGCAAAACCCTTGTCGCTAAATTCCTTTTTCTAAAAGTTTTGTTGAGATGGTTTAGTATTAGGGTGTTTCCATTGTTTATTGGATCTTATGTGGCCCTTATTCCTGCCATTCCTTTCCCAACAATATCTCTTAAGGTATGCATTTCATTTGGAGTTGGCCTCCTGGTTACCTAATTGGGCTAGCCCACTCTACTGGCTAGAGTAGAAAGTTACATTCTCTGCCCAACTTCTCGTTCAAATCTAGGCAATCACTGGATTCCTGTAATTAAACAATAAAAAATTTATATGATAAGTAGACAGGGTTGAAGATAGTTTATTTCGTAGAAAGAATATGAAACTATAGCCTTGTAGCGAGTGCGCAGTTAAAAGAAAAGGAGGGAAAAGGAACAAAAGAATTTATTTTATTCTTGTAAGTTGTAATACATAAAAGGAAGAAGCTAGATCAAGGAACGTTACTCTATCTGCTTAAATGCTTACAGTATGGCATATATTTGGCCTGCAGGAAGAGATGCAACTATTTCTGTATCATGTCACAATGCCAATTTTTTATTTGTCTGCTTAATTGATATTTTCAAATTCACGTTTACTAACCATGTTTGGTTTCTCTTTATATTTTGTATAATGTAGAGAAGAGGAAGAGCTGGCCGCGTTCAACCAGGAGAATGTTATCACCTCTATCCTAGGTGTGTATATGATGCTTTTGCAGAGTACCAATTGCCAGAAATTTTGAGAACGCCTTTGCAGTCTATTTGTCTACAAATCAAAAGTCTGAAACTTGGAAGCATATCTGACTTTCTATCTAGGGCTTTGCAGTCGCCTGAGTTATTAGCGGTACCCTTCTTTCTTATTTTTATATTCTTGTCACATGCTTAGGCTTCCTTTTATTTTTTGCCCTTGCCTGTAGAAATTATTGTCAACTTTTCCCTTCATACAAGTGATTTTCTCATGCCTACCTCTTTTGACCTTTTGCTTTCAATTTATGTATTATAGGTTCAAAATGCCATTGAATATTTAAAAATCATCGGAGCCTTGGATCAGAATGAAAACTTGACTGTTCTAGGTAGGCCTAAATCTCTCTATATATTCTTTATCAGTTTTTAGATTTGTGTAACTTATGCTAATGCAAAAGCATATATTGATGGTAAGATTTTGTTCCACTCAATCTGACTATCACTTGGCAGGTCGATATTTGACTATGCTTCCAGTGGAGCCTAAGCTTGGAAAAATGCTCGTTTTAGGTGCTATTTTGAATTGCCTGGATCCAGTACTAACTGTTGTTGCAGGTCTTAGTGTCAGAGATCCTTTCTTGATGCCATTGGACAAGAAGGATGTAAGTCACCTTCCAAATCTTATATTGTTAGATGAAAGTCATATTCTCTATGTGCTTTGATGAGGATGAAAGCAAAAAATCTTATATTTATGGCTGGGTCTGCTATCGGCTTCAATGGGCTGCACATGATTGCATTACGCTTTTCTTAATAATTCATATGAATATGATCATGCAAACTTCCTTTTCCCTTTAGTTGCTTTTGTTGAGATTGTAGTTAGGCTTAGGTATTACCAATTGGCATGCAAGTATTAGATGTCACCATAGTGAAGGGGGAAACAAACTGTTGACTCAGGTTTCTGTCCTGATATAGATTTAGCATAGCAGTGGCTAGCAAGGGAGCTTTTGGATTGCACTTCTAATAATGGCTGGAAACTCTGCAGCTTTGATGCTGTGTGGTTGCCTGAAGATATGAATATTCTTTGGGTAGTAGGGCTTTACTGTTTTTCTTTTTGTGGCATGTGACTGTTGTGGGTGTTTGTGTGCATTGAGGTTTGGGGGTGTGGGATTCCAGTTGTAGGCCAGTAGCATAGTGATAATGAAGTCTGAAACGCTGCTGATTATTCTTGCTTGTTATTCTTAAAATATGATCATTTAGGAGGTGTTTGTTTTGCATGAAAATTTTACAGCGAAATGTTTTCTTGATTTTCTCCTAAAATATTTGTTAGGAAAATTGGTCAACATAAAATATTTTACAATCAACCTTTAAACCTTGCTAATTTATCGGTGTATATTTTCAGCTCATGAAGTTTCATAAAATAATTTATGGATAATAATCCACTTACAATCTTTTAATTATTTCAACCACCACCACCTTGCTGCTGCCACAACCACTACTCCTCAACAACCACCATCTCCATCTCCATCTGCACCACCATCCCACAACCACTACTCCTATCAATGCAACACATCTTCATCATCATTCTACTATCATCATATCATTACTTGCCAAACATCGTAAATTTTTTTCCATTTGTAAAATATTTTACTCTGAAAAACCCTTAATGTCTATTTGTGCTATGCAGCTTGCAGAGGCTGCAAAATCTCAGTTTTCCGGTGATTATAGTGACCACCTAGCACTTGTCCGAGCCTATGAGGGCTGGAAAGATGCTGAAAGAGATCTTTCTGGATATGAGTACTGCTGGAAAAATTTTCTCTCAGTGCAATCTATGAAAGCTATTGATTCTCTTCGGAAGGAGTTCTTCTCCTTGCTCATGGATACCGGCCTTGTCGATGGCAACCCAACCACCTGCAATGCATGGAGCCACGATGAGCATCTGGTTCGAGCAGTTATTTGCAGTGGCCTCTATCCTGGAATTTGCTCCATTGTGGTGAGTCATTTTATTTTCATGGGTTTTTATGCTTTCACATCATCATCATCTGAATTGTGATGTTCCTTTGATTTGAAATGGCCTATTTATTTTATAAATGTGCTATTTAGATGATGTGGTGGGAAAAGAGGGATGATACTTAATTTTGTGTGTTTTTCACAAATCATGAGTGCTGACTTAATTCCATGTACAGCACAATGAGAAGTCATTTTCACTAAAAACCATGGAGGATGGCCAGGTGCTTCTGCACTCTGTAAGTTCCCTCTTCCTTAATGTTATCTCTTCTCTTCTGAAATATGTGTAAGGGGATCCGTGTCCTTGTTCTCTTTTTAGTTGCTTGGTATTTTCTCTCCCCAGAACTCGGTTAATGCTCGAGAATCAAAAATCCCCTATCCATGGCTGGTTTTCAATGAGAAGATAAAAGTTAATAGTGTTTTTCTCCGGGATTCAACTGCTGTTTCTGATTCAGTGCTGCTTCTATTTGGCGGGAGCATATCTAGAGGGGATGCTGTGAGTTTTTCTCATCTCTTAAAAATCACTTGCTAGCTGGAGTTGCATCACTGCGTGTGGTGGTTTTTCTTTTACTGACCATGTTTATCCATGCATAATTCTCTTACAGGATGGGCACTTGAAAATGTTGGGAGGATTTCTGGAATTCTACATGCAACCTTCTGTAGCAGAAATGTATCAGAGCTTGAGGAGAGAGCTCGATGAGCTGATTCAGACCAAAGTAGGCAAACGTTCGATGGGAACTGGATTTATATTTTTACATTAGTTTTGATATGTTTTGTGTGCCGTCTCTCCACTTCTCTTGCTAAAAGTTTCCAACTGTTAAAGGGTCTGATATTGTTAATTTTTGTCAATTGTTCGTGGTGAATATTGACAGCTGCTGAATCCCAGGATGGACATACACATGCACCATGAGCTTCTCTCTGCAGTGCGTTTGTTAGTTTCAGAGGATAATTGTGATGGCAGATTTGTGTTCGGTTGCCATTTCTTCAAGTCCTCAAAACCAGCTGTTTTTGCTACACAGCCAACCTTAATTTCAAGGGGTGATAGTGGACCTGGAGGTGATAATTCCAAGAGTCAGCTCCAGACATTGCTCACCCGGGCAGGATATGCTGCACCATCGTACAAGACAAAGCAATTGAAGAACAACCAATTTCGCGCCACTGTTGAGTTCAATGGAATGCAAATTATGGGACAGCCTTGCAACAACAAGAAGAGTGCAGAAAAAGATGCAGCGGCTGAAGCCCTGCAGTGGCTGGTGGGTGGGACCCAAACAAGCCAGGAATACATTAATCACATGTCAATGTTGCTAAAGAAGAGCAAAAAGGATCATTACTAAAAAAGGTTTCTGAAGCTTCCTATAGACTGCTTTTTTGGAGAGCCACTAGCTGAACCTTTTGTTCCCAGCAATTCTTGAACTCAAGGAAATGTAGTCTTGTTGTTATGTAGGTCCAACTCTCCTTCTCCCTTCTTAAAGAGGAAAAGGATGGTTGAATGACAATGTCACTTTAGCAAACCTAACCTTATCTTGATAAAGGGTCATGGCCATTAGCAATTGGACAGATGCTCAAGTCCACGACAGGAGCTGCAAGCTAATGCTAATAACTTGTGAGTGATTTGGAATATCAGATAACCTGCATTTAGACATGGAGTTGAGCTGAAGAGTCACCGTTAAGAGAACTGGTATGGATCTCTCCACTTTATCCAGTTCATGCTTTTCCTGTGGAGCTGCATGATTGACAATGCCTGAAAGTGTAATCATCCGAGACCAAGCACTTCTGATTTGTCGCACAGCATCAGAGATGGGAATCAGAGCTAACCCCTGTTTCGAGTCCAGTATTCATTTTGATTGGACTTTTGTATAGTTAGATGGAAAAAAAATTAGGATGCCCGGAACATCATGGGGGCTGTATATACGAATGTGTAAATTATTCTTACATGATTTTTAGCTACTTTCCTTGTCATGGAAGGATCCAGGGTACAAAGACCTGTTATTCTGTTATCCCCATGGATATATTATATTGTTCACTTGCATGTCTGTTGTCTTTAAGGTGGAAGGATCCGGATTTGTACAACAGCTTTGGTTTGTTTCAACTTGGATGATAGGAATGCGAGTTGCAACCACTTTGAGGTCCTCAACCTTAAAGTACTCAGATTTGGCGCAGTGGAGGAGATTTCAGGTGGTTTTGCTTGATGGACGCATGGGGTTCGGTTCAACTAGGTAGATTGAATTTTAATTTGGGATAGCAGTTGGTTGTAGTCAAGTTTTTCCAGTCTCTGAAAACCGAGCAAAAATTGTCAGTAAATATAAATGCTATCGATGGCCAACGAAGAATTCGAGTTTCTAGATGAGAGCTAATCACATCTAGAGGCAGATGGACCGAGTGGCTGCAAGATATTAATGAAAACACGCTACTGTAATCAGATGATTTTGAGGAATGTCATTGACCTCGTTCTCGCCAGTCATCTTAATTTGATGGTGATTGGTTAAGACAATAACATCCGAGGCCCCCTGTCTGGATTTTATAACGACATGAAGATTCTACTGATAAGGGAATCAAAAAAAGAGGCGAACACTAACCAAGTAACCATCCATCATTTTCTTTATATGTAGCAAACGTACTCTGCTTTTGAAGAACTCAGAATAGTGATGAATCTAGTGATAATACATCTGATGGACTCGGCTTTGGCAGCTTGCTCCAAGTCTCATTCTAAACACTAAGGTCCCTTTACTGCTCAGAACATGACCACTGCACTAAAGCTTCCAAGTGAAGCCAGCACAGACCATTGTTGGGTTTGCATGTCCGTGACTTTGGTAAGTATTTCCTCCACATGTTTTTTAGTATAGCATACATTGCATTTGCATGTGATCATGGCGAGTATTGTATTAGGAGATGAGCTGTTGAAAGTCTTGACTGTTGTGTTGACAGATAGATCTGTTGGTTAATATAAAAACTGTTTTCCTTTCCACAAGCATCACTAGGGATAAAATTAACTTTCTCAAATCTAAAGCCTTCTTGACTTTTTCTAAACGACAAGGGGGTAAAAATGAACCTCAAGCTCATCAGATTCATCAACGATTCTTCTCCGCCACTTGTTACGGGATCTCGATCCCTTGAATTTTATAGCAAAATCACATGACCATCCTCGAAACGACATTGATTTTGCTGTCGGGGTCAGGCCAAGGTTGATCAGGTAAAATAATTTTGAGATCCGACCGTAAGACTACGGGACAGGCTGGGTAAGGTTTGCTCCTCCATGTCAAGATTCTTCTTTACAAGAGTAAGAAATGGTCTTATTGTATTTTTATTTTTATTTCTAAATTAAGTTTTGCTACTAGAGGGGGGAAACTAGAAGTCAGAAAGTGGAAGCAAAGATGTGCTATTGTCTGGAATTCTATCATCCTCAAATTGTACTTCGTTACATCTTACTTGTAGAGATCTCGGTAAGTTAGTGCCCAATTGACCCTAATGAATGTGACCCCAAGCATGTTACGAAGCATCTTCGTCGTTACGCTGTAACGTTGCCGGGGTGTCGGGCCCTAATAAATGCCCGTAGGAATTGAGAGTAGTAGTGTTAGGGTCCCTTCATATTTGAATCGTGACTTTAATTTGTGTGGATCGTTTTCAATGGTTGCGAGAATGAGGAGCTCCTTGGCCCACATCTTGCTAGCTTGAAATCGCAAGCACAATTTAATAGGCCGAGAAAGGGTCGGGTTCATGTATGTTTCTTCCAGATCCTTAACATCTGGGGCAAGTGGGGAAGTTTGCTGGCTGTCGATGAAAAATATCGATTGCGATAGGATAGTCGGTCTGTCCATTGAAGGGGTGTGATATTTTGCTTCTGGCTCCAAATTGTTCGGCCCTACTTTGCCAGGGGTAAAAACCTTTTCGGACCTCGGACTATATGAAAAACCTCGTAATTGCACATTCCCCACTCTCTCGATCTCTCTCTTAACCCGATAGAAATTCAAATAAAACCTAAATCAAAACCCAAAGAAACACGAAATTAAAAGCATAAATTTACTTTGAAATTCGGCAAGTGAAACCCTAACCTTAAAATTAAAAAAAAATGATTTTTACTTTGAAACAACTAATTAACCACGTGTTTATGTTCGATCAGATTTACTTTATTTTTTATATATGTTTATTGAGTTTTGATTTATGGCTGTGCTGGCTGTAAACACACATGAACAAAGTGATGGCAATGGAGAAGTGAAGAAATATAGTTCAAAGTTGAGAAACAGAGGAAAGAAGGAGATGTTGATCGCCTTTAATTGACCAAATTGAGTCATTGTGCTTGGAATTCCTGAAGGGTATGTTGGGTATTAGAAATTGTTCAGCATGTAATTAATGGAATAATTGTGATAATGTTTTTGCTATCTTTTAACGGGAACCTGACAGCAAATGGAATGTGTTATCCGAAATTACACGATAAGATATTATTTGAAATTATATTATAAAATATGTATACAGCGTGTTGTGGTCTATGAAAATTGCGGTAGCAAAGTGTTACTGTCGTTAAACTATGAGCTGTTTAACGCGATTTATCCAGAATTTGATGTTCTTTGACACTAAAATTGCACATCAATGCTTACTGCAACTTATTCTGAAGCCTCTTTGGGAAGAATTAATCGGAGCACGTAGAGATTATATGCAAATTAGATTAATTATGTTATTTGTTAATTGAATGAATAGAGGGATAATATTATATATTATTTAATTATTTCAGGGATAAAATTGATTACAAAAAATAAGAGGTTTCACTTGTTATTGTGTTGCATGATGGTCGAAGATGTTGAAGATATTTTAATCTTCTTCTTTAGAATTATTATACAAAGACTATAAAAATGATGTTTTATTGTAGTAATTACAATATTATTTTATTATTTTGTTGCGTTAAAAATTAGCTTAACATCTTAAATATTTTTATTAATGTACATTATTTTTACTATATTTTATTTTATGTAAACATCAACACTTTGATTCATGGTTATATTTTTTTTTATATCAAAAAACACATTAATAATATTACATATTAATTTTTTTACGGTAAAAAAAAAATTATCCGACCTGCAGCAAGACGAGTTGGATAAACTCGTTAATACTTTGTTTTTTGCTTTTATTGTAACAAATAGTTCGTATAAGCTTTTTATTTATAATTATATTAAAAAAAAACACATTTTAAAAGTTTGTATGTTTGTTTTTTATTTTTAATATCTGATTGCCACGGGTCAAATAGTTTGTTCTGAATGGATTTATATGATCAAAACTTGCTGCAGATGGTATTGTGAGTGTCATAAAGCAAGGTTTATGGCACGTGGCTTCAGTTACAGAGATAATATTGAGCATGAGGAGACTTTCACTCCAATTATCCGGACCACCCTGATGCTGAAGTTTATTACCGGCTTCGGCTGTGCATCAATCTTCTATCCTCGACAAGAACAGCACTTAGCCGACACGCGGACTAGGAAAATTAAATTAAACATGCTCATCACTAGCCCAACACTACAAAAACCGAAAAACAAAATCTACAAGCAAAATTATATTTGCTAGTTTGAGCAAATATCACGGAGGTTGTTCTAACAAATTTGTCTGTACTTTATTAAGAAAAGTCTAGCCCAAATTAGCAAAAAAAAAAACAAAATATCAAAATCAACCTTAAAAATGGTGGGTTTTGGCTTTGATTTTTATAGTGGAAGACCTATTAGGTCACCCATTGAAAGAATCGTTGATTTTAAGTTCTATGAGATTAGTCGAGGTGTGTGTAAGATGGCCCGAACACCCACCTTAAACTAAAAAAAAAAAAAAAAAGTAAAGCGTAGACTAGAGGGTTTTACAAAGGAAGTCTTCTTTTCACCCCTTCAAGCTGAACAAATTAACATTTCAAGGAATAACGTGTAAATCTTATACGAGTCTAGCTCGCATTGGTTCTTTCATCAAGTTTTTCACTGGGACTACAAATTTTGACATGTAAATCGTACGAGATCATAGCCACCAGTTAGACACGTGGAGTGAGAAGCGCATGGTCAAGTAGGACCAGCTGCAATTCACATGCAAAAGTGGTCCATTAGTTTGAAAAGAAAATTACGGATTATTTTTTTTTATAAAAAAAAATTCCTAACATTTCTAATGTATTTTAGAAAAAACTAGTTACATGCCCCGCGCGATGCTGCGGGTCAATTATTTTTTACATTTCATAAAAAGTTAAGATCTAAAAGTATTAGGTATTTTTGCAAAGTTATACCCAAGAGTCTTAGGTTTAGTTGCAACGCCTAATCCAAGAGTAATATTTATAATATTAATAATAACATTAAACTTGCATGACCTAAATTTAAGTGGGTTTGACTGCAATATCAGACCTAATAGCATTGGATGTGGGTCTAACTGCAAGGTCGTGTCATAAATGTGTGATAATTAAATAGATTAGTTAAAAAGAAAAAAACAAAGAAAAAAAACCAACAGGAAAATAAAAACTAATGAAGAAAAAGAAAAAAATATATG
>Ga0307515_10010647_pt1 | contig 17582 bp, 25 predicted proteins | sample 17_EM_MG_FD_194513 | JGI IMG/M metagenome (GOLD analysis project Ga0307515, IMG submission 194513) | Populus trichocarpa ectomycorrhiza microbial communities from riparian zone in the Pacific Northwest, United States - 17_EM | ecosystem: Host-associated > Plants > Roots > Unclassified | place...
GTGTATCGTGAGGCTTCTGGAGGGATCATTCATCCCCCTAGCGGCCGCTACTGTCGATGTTACCAACTCCTCAGGTCCAACCCCCACGTCCGGCAAACCAAATGGAAGCCATATTTCAGGCGATTCGTTCGGGGGGAGAAGAATAGGCGAGATGCCACGATTGGCGAGTGAACCTAGGTGGAATTATGATTGTGAGGCGATAGGAAGATATCTTCAAGTCGCCCCGCGTTTTCGGTCATCATCCGGATGGCCCAATAAATCAGACACTAGTCCAGCCTCACACCAAAGTCCAGCACGGCGGAACTCGGAGCCATCCGTCAGAAAAACCTCCTCGGGTAGCGCTACCCGAGCTTCCACTAAGGCCTCTGACGTCGGTTAGGAGCGGGGAGGCCCCGAGTTTGTGCTTTCTTGACAAAAAAAGACTGAGGCGGAGGAGATTTGCTAAGCGGTCGGATAGCGCTACCGTGGGGGGCGTGCCATCTCGCTGATGGCCTCACACCCGCTGCCGCCCGGCAATACAGAGAACGTGCAATATAACCGACCACCCGAGAGACGTGACATGACGTTCGGAGTGGAACCCTTCAGGGTTTAAGATGAGACTTTTTCCTAGAAAGCCGTCAGGGAAGGCGGTTTCAGCATGCTTCATCGGGAATGGTGCACAGGGAGAGAGCCCTTGGTGTTGGGGAGGTGTCATGGGCGAGGCGCGGTGTGGGGGGGTCTGGGTTCACAAGGAATGAAGCGCATCGTGGCGAATGTCCCTTGAGAGAAGCATGGATGTGTGGTGAGTACAAGAAAACATGATAAGGTCCGATGTAGCGTTATCCAGGAAGGTTGAAGGTGAACGAAGAGAACATAAAAGAAACACAAAATGGAGACGAACAACCTGATCCATACCGAACTGGAAAAACCGCAAGGCCCTACGGCTCCGCACGGGCTGAGTCAACCCGGATTCGGCACTACTTTGCCTCGTTTGTATCAAGTTTCGTCACGTTGGTTGTCGGTACAGTCATCTCCGGAGGAGGAAGAGGTTGCTCCGAAACCGGCCCGTCCTTCCCATCCTTAGCCTCATCGCCGCTCCGATGCATCTTGGGGGAGTCAGCCACCCGTTCTCTTCGGGCGTTCTCTTCGAAAACGTCGTCTTCTGTCGATTCGCCCAAGTTTCTACAGCACCCTCTTTGGACAGAAGCGGAACTCGATGATCCGGGCTTTTCTAGAACAGTGATGGAAGACCGAAGGTGGCGTCAGCAACGAGAAGGATGGGGGGGGGTGGGTTCAACCGCTCCGGGATGTGGACGTACTGAAATTGAGTGCGACGGCGACGGACTCGCAACAGGTCAGAACTAGAACCACAACGTCGGTGTTGAAGACAGATGTGAGGGTGTGTGGAATGCACGCCCGTCATACCGACGTTGATTAGAAAACAGACCAGTAACCAACCCGACAGAAAGCAGTTTCAAGTTTGTGAAAAACGAAAAAAGGTGAGAGGGATGAATTTCTTGGACGAGGGGTATCTGATGCCCCAAAAAAACCCACAGCAGATCCCGAAACAAGCTCCACAACAGTTGGCAATGATGGAATTGTCGGCCATTATCGGTCCGGGTTCGCTTCAAAGGGTAGCAGCGAGTGAACACAAGCGACGCTGATGCGTTTTGATCCCTGGTTTGAGGAGAGAGAGAGAGCGTGTATGTATTTCAGAGGGGAGCGATGAATGGAGCAGGAAGCATGAAGATGAACACCCCGTCGACGTCAGTTGGCTCCGTTCAGGTTCCGTCACTTCTCGATCGCGGCATCACTGGGCGCCAATACTGCTGAAACGGTTGGACACTCTCTTGGCTGAAAGGCTTTATATATGAGGATTTTCGTTTGTCACGCTCTTCGCGTTTTACCATGATTGATAAGTACATATACATGAGCATATCGGGCATATCCGTAGGAGCGTTTTGGAGCTCATCCGAGCTTGGCTACGATGGCAGATTGATAGATCCCAAACACCTGTCAGATTTGTGCAGATATGACGCTCCCGATTCCCTTAATGGAACGACGGGTGCAAAGCAACGCGATTTCCCGAAGATTGCCGACCACCCCCCTCGCTGAAGCAAAAAAAAAAAAAAAAAGGTAAATCCGGTTCGCACAACCATACGCTCGACACCACGGATGCAGCAGTTGAGATCCACACCGGTCATCCAAGGGATCAAAACCAGCGTCAGATCCGGCGGTAATCCGAATCAACGACCCTGAAATCAACGACCGCAAACCAACCTCTGAATTCTAGCCGTTGAGTACACGTCCATGCTTATCACATACCAAGTGCCGAATTCGAAAAAGCCGGATCGGAATTCCAACTGTTCCCATACCAACCCCGAGAGAATCGGCGACATCGCTGTGATACATACGTTCGGACGATCACGATCTTATTCGCGGCCTTGATTGCAGATGGAAGCATATGGGCGTGTGGAAGGAACAAGGGGGGAGAAAAGAACATCCGGCACGGAAGAAAAGATTGGACCCGTTAACCGTGGCGCTGAAGGGAGGATAGCAAAGCTTACCCGAGAAGGACGGCCTTGCGGACGAACCCACATGGTGATGGTCAATGCATGATGCAGATGGACGGTGCCTTGCTCGCTTGGCAGCTTGGGGGATCCCACTGTGGCAAAAGCGTTGTTGAAAGCGTCACAGACGGACCGTAAGTCCGGCTGAGTGTCGAAGCTGTGCCAAGTGCTCGTATGCCGCGTTCTGGCTAGTTCAGGTCTGGAAGATACCTTGTTGTATGCGCGAGGGATCACACCCATCGCGTAAGATGCCACATAGCATCGCCTACGAAAGCCCCGAACACCCGGCTGAACGCTGAGAAAGGATAAGAGGGAGTTCAAGACGCCACGAAGCGAAATGATTTAATTGTAGATCCACCAGGCCGAATGACGAGTCACCCGCCGTCCTTGACGCCTGAAGCTCGAAGAGGGAAAAGCCGCAGCGCCTGCGCCGCAACCCCGAAGCCAGATATAGACCGTAACGCGGAGGATACGTGGGTCCAGCAACAGACAACAGAGGAGCGGCCTCTCGTAGGGCAACAACAAGGTCCGGACGGCTGTGTTACGTTCAGGAGCAGTCGGACACAGGCACATATAATTGTCAGAAGGGAAGCCGAATTTTGTGTGATGTCTTGTTTCGGGGGCAATGATCGTCGCCCCGCCTGTGGTTCGTTTTGGACCGTGCCGCAGCGTGTAGTACGATAACCGTGTTCGGGCCTGTTCGGCATCGCCAGCTGTTAAACGAGGAGATCGACTGGCGCCGCTTCGGGATTTTATTTTTAACCTCGACACTACGCAGGAACAGCGAGACGAGTCGGATACCGAAAACCGCGGGAGAGGTTGGTTGTCAAAAGGGATAATTGTTACAACTTGGACAGACAGCTGTTACGCGGTGGCGCCGAAGAATAATCGGTAATCGGAATTTCATTTTGAGCTAAGCGAGAGAGGGCGAGTGAGGATGGAACGATCAGTCGTCGGTGGAAGGATTGATGGAGCTGAATTCGGCGCATGATAACTTATGGAGATGGGGAAAATGCATGTGGAACGGTTGGATTCTGAATTCCCCGGCGGCGTTTATGAGCGCCATTACACCCTTTCTTCTCCCGAGCCTCTACCTCTCCTCCCTCTATCTTCTCACCCGAGCTCTGCCTCTCTTCCTCTCGACCGACGAATCGATCCCTCTCCTCCCACAGGGATTCCCACCATGGCAGACGCTGCCTCCTCGTCGTACGTCTTGTTCAATGCCCAAAGACCATGTTCCCGACACCCGAACCGCAGAAGCAACCCGGAAATCGTACGAAGAAGAGTGAGAATCACCGGTCAGTCTCTCTCGCACCTGTCCAATCTAGATTCCCATTGCTCAACCCGCCTGCGTGCCACCAGTCCTAAGTGGAAGCGGACTCCCGAAGCGAAACCTTTTCCGATTCCCCGACCCGTTCGTGGTCGTATCTGTAGATGGGGTCGAGAAGTTTGCGACCAGCACGGTCAAGAGGTCTTTAAATCCGTTTTGGAATGAACATTTTGACGTGTGAGTGCGCTTTGCCTATCTTTGCCACCGACCGTTTTGACAATAGAGCTGCTGACTAGCACCCTGCGAACGTCATCGATGGTCAGCGTGGAGGTGTTCGACCAGCGACGACCAGGACGAAGAGACCCGGACAGTTCTTTTGGCACCCTGACGATTTCCGTTGCGGATACGCTCGACTTGGCTGCCGGTGGTCACGGTAAGCGTGTCTGTGTGCGATGATCGTCGAATTCTTTTTTTATTTTTTACTTTATCTTTTTTAGAAATCATTACGAATGATCTGAGGCACGGGTCGTGTGAATCGGAGTCTGTAAACGGAAGACTGATGATGTCTGTGTCCACGGATGGAATCGGCTCTGCCTCGATTGTAGATGTGATAGAGGCAGAGGAGCGGCAAGCGAGTCGAGAAAGCGGGGGGCCGGGGGAGCAGCAAGGGGAAGGGGAAATTGACGAACCGGATGTGGCTGAAGCGGAAGCGGAGAATGAACCAATCCCCCCAAATCCGACGCGGCATTCACCTAACCCACTCGCCCTTCGATCGCCATCTACCCATTCTCTCCCTCTCCCGAATCTTCCCAGACAGTCCATGCCCGCCATCCCCCAGCCAGAGCCCGACATCCCGCCCAACTGGGAAAGACGCTTCACCTCCGAGGGTCGCCCTTACTACGTCGATCACACAACCCGCACCACCACCTGGATCCACCCACGCCGCCAGAACGCTCTCCCCGCCCGCCCACAGCCGCCACCCGCCCCGTCCCCGACGACGACGACCACCCCGCCAAGCACGGCAGTCTCGACGACTCCCACCACCACCACCACAACCACCACCGCCGCCTCGGACGCCATCCCCCTCCCCCAAGGATGGGAGGAGCGCCAAACCCCAGACGGCCGTCCATATTTTGTCGACCACAATAGCAGAACGACCACATGGCTCGACCCTCGTCTCGCAAACGCGCCCCCCTCCGTCTTCTCTTCGACTGCTACCCAGACCGCCCTCAATCTCGGCCCTCTTCCCTCAGGATGGGAGATGCGCATGACTTCCGGAGGAAGGATTTATTTCGTCGACCACAACACTCGAACTACCAGCTGGGATGATCCACGTATGCCCTCGGACGATCCGGCCGCCCCCCAGTACAAGCGCGATTTCCGTAGAAAAGTTGTATACTTCCGGAGTCAGCCGGCCATGCGAGAGGTACCGGGCAAATGCGATATCAAGATCAGGAGAAGTATGGCATTCGAGGACAGCTTCGCCGCAGTCATGAGGTCAACCCGAGAGGACATGCGCAGGAGGCTCATGATCAGATTCGACGGCGAGGACGGTTTAGACTATGGCGGTGTATCTAGGTCGGTCCCCTCCATCTCTCAACTCACCGCTTTTATCCCGTCATCCTAATACGCCTCGTCCTAGGGAATGGTTCTTCCTCCTTTCTCACGACATGTTCGATCCATCATATGGCCTTTTCACCTATTCAACAATGGACAGCTACACCCTCCAAATCAACCCCTCTTCTTACATCAATCCCGAGCATCTCTCCTACTTCAAATTTATCGGGCGCGTCGTCGGGATGGCCATCTTCCACAGACGTTTCCTCGACGCCTTCTTCGTCCCATGCTTCTACAAGATGATCCTCGGTAAAAAGGTTTCCATCGCAGACCTCGAGGGTGTAGATGAGGCCCTCCACAGGGGTTTGGCTTGGATGCTGTACGTCTTCTTTTCTACCCCCGATCACATTCCCGTGCTAACAGCCAGCCCCTAATCACCACCCAGTGAGAACGATATTACCGATGTATTGGAAGAAACCTTCTCCGTCACAGAAGACAGGTTCGGTGAGCTTGTCACCGTCGACCTCAAGCCCGGGGGTTCCAAAGTACCAGTGACCGAAGAGAACAAGCGCGAATACGTCGATCTCGCCGTTCACTACAGGATCATCGGTCGCATCAAGGAACAGTTCGGCTCTTTCGTCGACGGCTTTTTCGAGGTCGTTCCCAAGAGCCTCATCGCCGTCTTCGACGAGAGGGAGTTAGAACTCTTGATCGGTGGAATGACGGATATCGATATGTCCGTACCCCCAAAACATTAATCCCTTTCTCTCTCTTTGACTGACATTTTATTTTCAGGGACGATTGGTCCAAGTTCACCGACTATCGCGGTTACGATAAAGAAGACCAAGTCATCTCCTGGTTCTGGCAGATCCTTCGCTCTTGGCCCCCAGAGCAAAAGGCCCGCCTCCTCCAGTTCACCACTGGAACCTCTAGAATACCAGTTAACGGTTTCAAGGACCTTCAAGGTTCTGACGGCCCAAGGAGGTTCACCATTGAAAAGTATGGAGACTCTAGCAAATTGCCACGAAGCCACACGTGCTTCAATAGATTAGACCTCCCGCCTTATGAAGATATCAAGACGTTGGAGGACAAGTTGAGGCTAGCCATCGAGTACGTGTAACCCTCACCTTTTCCCTCTCCGCACTTCCTAACATTTTCTTCCATAGGGAAACCGAAGGATTTGGACAAGAGTAAAGGAGGGACTGAAAACCTTTACTTTGATAGTGAAGATTCACCACTCCCACCCTTGCACTCGAACTGCGTTTCTCTCTCTCTTTGACTCTCCGATATTGGATTCAAGACATTATGAAATTCCCTTTCCCCCCCTACATTAGAATTCGCTTCTGCGTTAATCATCCGCCCTGCATCACCCTTTCCATACCTGTTCATCCACATCCACATGTCCCCTCGTTTCTATGTCCTCTGTCATCTCTCCTCGTCATCTCACGTTTGTTTCCTCAACCAGCTGTCATTCGTTCCACCTTTTTCTCTAAACGTATTCTGTCTGGCTTCCTCGACTGTACGCAACGACTTATCTTTCTCTCCCCTCCATCTCGTCACCCCTCTACTGCCCCCACCAGTATTGTAATCCTGTATTCTACTGTTTCTACAACTTGTTGCTATATTCATATCTCACGTCCCTTATATCCCCTTAGAACCCCTTGATGGTTACCGATCGGTCGAGAGGTGCATACCGGGCGTTCACAGTACATAACTTTACGCGGGCGCATGTGTACAGGTGTTTGATTACAACGCTTCATTCACCTTCTCTCTCAGTCTCTTTATCTGGGGAGGGTATACTCGGCAGCACCCTCCAACGATGACGTCCTTCCACTCGTTTCGACACTTTTGAACCACTTCTGCTACTTCTTCCTCCCAAGTTATGTTCCTACCGTCGGGTCGTGGCCCTCCGTCATTTGTCCATCGATGGGTGGGGTAGTCAAAGGTATCTCCAAACCTCCCACCGTTCGGGTAGACGACCAAGGTGAGCGAGACCGGGGCCTTTCCCTCCTCCGATGGAGATTTTGGGTGGAATCTGGAAGTGATGGAGGAGAGGATCGAAGGGTATTGGTCGATCCTCGTACAGTTTATCCCCAACCCCGTGGGGACGGCTCCGATCCTACCGTCCAAAACGACGTTTAGGATCTCGCTTTGGCCCTGGCGGCCGGTCGAGTTCGAGTCGGCCAGGTCCCTCGTTTGGTGTTCCCTCTCTCCGGGACCCCACTGAACCGATCCTTCTCCGTCAGGAAAGACCAAGCTGACCCACCACCCTTTCAACCCGCTCGGTGACCCCCGGCGGGTTTCCGCGTCGAACCTGGCCATGGCCACCTTGATAGCCCGCAACTCCCTAAGGTGCGGGACCGTCTCGAACGCGACGTAGTCTACCAATTTCCACGTTTCCGCGTCGGAAGCTACGGCTCGTAACCTCCACAGATGGAACCCAGCCAACGCTTCGATCGCTTTCCTCTCTTCCTCCTCTTCGACGACGACGACGACGGCGCCCGAGTCGCCAGAGGAGGAGAACAACCGGGTGTTGCCTCCCCCTCCTCCTTCTCCTTCACCAAGTTCGTCGTTGGAAGGTCCCTTGGGTCCGAACGGAGGTGGATAGAACCCATAGAAATCCTGAGGAGGCTTTACCGCAGATCCAAATGGTCCCAAAGACAACGCGACCGAGACCTCTTTGGTTGGAACCCCTCCTCCTTCCTCAGCTAGATAGGCCTTACGAGCGTTATCGGCCAATCTCACCGCTTTCCGCATGATCTGGATCCCCTCCTCGGGGGAGTACCCGGCTTGTTCGAACGTTTCTCGTGAACATTGGTACCTATACATACCCAAGTTTTGAGATACATATCTTTCACCCGGAGTATGTTCTTGTGTACGTACGTGGACGTCAAGATAATCTCAGCACCGGCCCTCAAGAAGGCGAGGTGGGCATCAACTATCAACTCTGCGTTCTCTTGTATAGGTATCGCAGACCAGAGCGGGGTACGTGCGATATTCTGTTTGAACGTGTCCTCTAAGGTGGACCCCTTGAACGCAGATGTTAAGACCAGATCTCGTCAGTAGAACCGAGGTTGTTGCCCACCAGTCCACCATCGAGGATAATGACGTTGGAGCCTTTGACTGTTTTCATCTCTGATGATGGTAGAAGATGGAGCTGAGGTGCGGGAAAATCAGATCATGGCCCGGCTCCAAGTCTCTTGGAGCTACATGCATATTTGTACTCGTACTGCCGGTGGAACAAACAAGTAGTGGGGAAAAAAACACGGGGGAACAATATGCTCGTACAACAACTTCGCTATAAGATTACCAACCGGAGTCCTGAGCGTCAGCGTTCCAGTTACTAGCCCCCTGAGCGTCGGCGCCCCAGCTACTGGCTCCTTGGTCTGCTGACCAGTCAGTTGGTCCAGCAGCACCAGTATCTGCAGACCAGTCGAGAGGACCTACGAGAGAATGAATTAGAACTTCGTAAACGGGAAAAAGAATACTGACCACCATCCTGAGCAACCAAACTAGGGTTGATGCCACCGGCTTGGGGAGCGGGAGTTGGGTCCCAAACAGCAGGGCCAAGGTTGTTGTCCGGCTCGTCGATAGCCGCAGTCAGAGCCTTTGACTGAGCCTCCTCCTGTTGTTGCCTCTCGACTTCCTCAGGGTCACGGTAGAAGAACATGTCAACCATGACATTCCAGCCATCGGAGGTCCTGGGGATCGATCCACGCAAACGGAGGACTTCACGAGCAAGAAGCCACCAGACGAGACCGACGGCATTTCGAGCCTTGTTATTGGTGGGGATAGCAACATCGACGAACTTCAGGGGAGCATCGGTGTCGCAGAAAGCAATGACGGGGATGTTGACGTATGAAGCTTCCCGGATAGCTTGGTGGTCGAAACGTGGGTCGGTAACAACGATCAAGCGAGGCTCCTTGAAGGAACGGGTGATGTAGTTGGTGAAGTTACCGGGGGTGAAGCGGCCAGCGATGGCCTGGGCACCAGTGTTGGCAGCGAATTTAAGAACAGCACGGTGACCGTAAGTCCTTGACGAGATTACACAGACGTCATTTGGGTTTTCTACGGCGGCGATGATACGGGCAGCAAAGACGAGTTTCTCCCAGGTCTTTCCGATGTTGATAATGTGGATACCTAGGCAGCAAGCTCACACCGAAATTCCCCTCTTAGTATCGGGTGGACGCACCATCGGCTCTTCGTTTCCAGACATAAGGCTGCATTTGTTTATCGCAGTTTTTGCTGCCAATGTGACATTGAGCGGCCAGCAGGAGCTGGATCTCCTCATCTGTTGCGCTCAAAACGGACGGAAGTTTTGAAGACATCTACAAAAACGAGATGACGATCGTCAGCATCAGGCCCATCCAAGGTTACCACATCGAATCCATCGGTGGAGTGCAGCGATCCATGGTTATAGGGACCACCAGCCTGCACGTCGATACGATTGAGGGTACTTACCGTCTGAAACTGGAGCTGAGCGTCGGGGTGCTCGTCGTTTACGGTTTTGTGGATGGGGGACGACGATGTCGATGGAGAATTTACAGTTACGGCGGCGATTCTCCCACGTTTACAACGCCTTCCCAACATGGTAATCTAGCATCGATTGCAGTGTGACCCAGGGAATTCCCCTTCTCGTCTACAGCTCCTGAACCACTCAGCAAAACCGTGTATCACCCATCTTGCGGAATGTCGTTTCGCTGCATGCTGCCAGCGGCTTGGAAAATATATTTAGGCTGCAGGCGCTGATTTGGATCAACGGTCTGGGACGGAGGTCGGGTTCGTTCGCAAGCAAATACCGGTGGTCACCGATAGCCCACGGCGACCCAACTTTGGCATCGATTGGCTGGTCACCGTGGCAGTGTGTAAGGAATAATTCCAAGAGATGAATTAGTGGTAGATTTGCAGTGGTGACGATGACGACGATGTTATAACCTCCCAACCTTTGGAGGGAATGACGTTGGTTCTGTTCTAGCAGCCTCGCCGTACGTCAGCATTCCAACGTAGGGCATTGAGTTGTACTTCAGCGCAAACTGAACCGGTGACGCTTTTCTGCAAATAATGTCAGTCGGCCCATTTTAGACGAAGAAGGAAGAGACGCACTTGAATGAGTACCGCGTGTCTCGGAGCAGGTATTTTGGTGGAGCAACGACGTCTATCAGCGCATCATCTTTGCGACGAACGATCCTATCCCACATCACGACCTCGTTATGCGTCTGTCGTGGGTGTCAGAAATCCGATGATCCGGTACTTAGGAAGAAAGGAAAGTACGCACACCATCCGAGTTGTTGTATTCTGCAGTAACATAAATAAACAGTTGCTTCGTGTTCCAGTGGAACAACGGTGTAAGATCTTGAGGGGTTTAGCCACGAGAGTCCCTGTAAGTAACGAAGGGACGTGCTAACCTGCGGTCAAGTTGAACCGCGCTAGTCCAACTTCCTGAAAGCGAGAATTCGGCGTTCCGTCAACACTGCGTTCCATTGTGAGTTACTGGATGGACCATATATCGAAAAGTAGACGCATACACTTTGAAGTTGGAGATGACCAGTTGTCCCTTCGGATCGGCCGTAAAGAGGAATGATGACAGGGCGATTGCACCCAGCATTACCATCAAACAAGACGACATGAAGGCGAATCCATTGTTCACTCGGGCGTATAGGTTGTGCATCTCCTTCGAGTGAGTTTAGGTGTACGTGGAAGAGGAGGTCAGAGGTTCAGGCACACCACGTGGCCTGACGTTGACTATTGGGTACAGCTGCTTTCGGCCTCTTTCGGCTGCTTTCCGGGGCCGCTCGAGTCCCTAACCCCTTGAACAAGTCCCGTCATCGACATGGCTGAAGCCTACCTCGCCCATAGGGTTATTCGAAGGCTCGCCCACTGGGGAGTCTGGGCATTCTTCACTAGATTCCAGGTCATCAACGGCGAAAACATGCCAGACGGCGGCCCTGTCATCATGTACGTGACTCAATGATTCACCTCCTCGTAAACTCACACAACAGCCCGTAGTACCGCAACACACCACAATATGATGCTCGACCCTGCCATTTTGTGTACGTTCTCTTGATTTTTGAATGATATCTCGTTAAACATCCGAGCAGCCGTCTCGGTCCCAAACCAGCGCATAATGCACTATTGGAGCAAAGCCAGCCTATTCGCCCACCCGGTTGCGAATTACGTTCTCACCAGCTCTGGCTGTATCTCTGTCGACCGTAAGAATAAGGATCGGATGGTCCTATTCAAAGGAACCTTCGACACGCTTCGCAACGACAAAGTAGTGGCCCTCTTCCCCGAGGGGACAAGCTACACCGAACCAAGGATCATGCAAGTCAAAGACGGCGCTGCCTGGGCTGCCTTGGAGTATGCCAAGCTTCAACGGGAGAAACCCGCCGGCAACGGATCCAAAGGAATTGTGGTTGTACCGGTGGCTATCGTGTACACCGACAAGTCTAAGTATCGTAGTGACGTGAGTCTCCGTCCACCACGGAGAATGGGTTACACATAGCTAATCGGGGCCCTAGGTTTTGGTTGATTACGGAAAACCGATTGTTGTCGATGATTACCTGGAGGAGTTCCTTTCCGAAAGTGAAGGGGCGGCCAGGTCTGCTGTGAAACGTCTCACTCGCGACATTGAGAATTGGTTGATCAGATCTACCGTCAACGCGCCAGACTGGTTGGTCCTACAGCTGATGCAGTCGATTTATCTGATGTCGTCTATCCAGGGACACCCTGTATTCTGCTCGGATGGCTCGCGATTTGTTGTGGCCCGACGAGAAGTCCATTGACCTCAAGGAATTTGTGGATATATCTCAAACGTATGTCCCCGACTTATTTCTGTCGATCACACGTTGACGCCACGCACAGTTTGGTTGACCTTCTCTCAAATCCTGATCTCACCCCCAACGCCTACAACTTAAAGCGACGACTGTTGGAGTACTATTCTCTCCTAGAGTCTGCAAAATTGACGAACTCTGTCCTCTCATCCCTGCCACTCCCACGCACATTGGATCCGAGCCAGCCTGTCCCGTTGCCGAGCCGCCTATACACCCTCATGATCCTCCTGAGAGACACCCTCGCATTGGTGGTTCGACTCCCATTCTTCCTCTTCCCTGTGATCGTCCATCTCCCGGTTTACATCTTATCAAGACTTGGCGCCCAACTCGCTGTAGATGAAGTGGAAAGCCAGGCCCAGAACAAAGTCGTCATTGGCCTCGCCTTGTCGATCCTCTTCATTTACCCTACCGCTTTCTTCCTTCTTTGGGCTTTCATGATGTACACCCCTCTCGGTGCCTTGATCTCAGCCAGTGTCGTTTGGCTCTTGGCTGTGTACCACAACAAGCTCATCCTAGGTGCGTTGTCTCTCATATTAGTCCGTTGTTCTTACAATAGGGAATGATAGACCATTATGAACGAGCCAAACGCTTGTTCGCTGCCTGGCGGGTGTTGGTCGGTGTCTGGATTCCCAAGAAGTGGGACTTGGCGGTATCCGCTCTTGGCCAGTACACAACCCCATTCATCCCCCCGGAAAATCCATGGGTCCAACCACGAACGGATGGAGATGAACCCGCACCATCAGTGGTACTTTCTCCCCCTCACCGAGGGAAGCACAGAAGGAAAACCCCGAGCAGGAGGTTGATTCGTCACGTCCTCCGGGCTCGCGTGGAGGCGGTCAAGGCTCTCGTCGCTTTCATCGCCCATATCGAGAAGGGCGCTCCAGAGGAGAGACGGGTCAAGTCCAGCAAATACTTGTCCGATGTGTATGGGAATGGTCAGGAAGGGTGGAGGAACGGGAGGGAGATCGTTTCGTTCTTGAGGAAGAGGGGCGCAACGGTCGTTGGTCTCGAAGACAGCATCAGATTTGAAGGTGAATGGGTTGGAGAGACCGTGAGCAGCGACTGGGATGGAGAGACGAGTGATTATGCCAAGGAGGACGATCTCGTTTGGATCCCTTCGTCCTCCTCTTCGAATTCCAACTCCAAGTAGAGGTTCTTATTCGTTGGCAGGATGTATTGTTATCTCGGATCACTATTTAGCTCCACTCACAAATACTCAACATGACTCCTCATTCTCCCCAATTCACGGAATATCTTCCGTCCGCTCCCTTATCTCAGCTGAGGCGGGATGGTCACGCGCCGGGAAAGAAGGCTGTGTCACATCCCCAGCAACGTGACATCAGTTTATCCAAGAGACTTTGCAGCCTTCCTCAATGACCACCCCGTCCCCGTTCGCCCGCAGCAGCTTGTTCGATGAGCACAGCGCCCCAGGTGGTCGACAGCAGACCGTAAGCTTCCTTTCGACGCACATTCCGTCCGTCCAAAGGACGAATGACGTGAACAGGTTTTCCACCTTCTTTTCTCTTGTTGCAGATCGAGGAGATGTACAGCGTCCCGGAAGGCTTCCTGGAGATTGAGGTGAAGAACCCCCAGACGCACGGTACGTATCGCCCCCTCCTCTCAAATGCGCCACTTTCTCTGTGCGTGTGTGTGTGCTCACCCCGTAGGGACCTTTGTTCTCGTTCTGTAGGGTTCGGTCGTAAGATGTACACCGATTACGAGGTCGTGTGCAAGACCAACATTCCCGCTTTCAAGCTGCGCCATTCCGTCGTTCGCAGACGCTATTCAGATTTCGAAGCATTTCGAGACATCCTTGAACGAGAGTCGACCAGGGTCAACGTTCCTCCATTGCCAGGGAAGGTTTTCACCAACAGGTTCTCCGATGAAGTCATCGAGGCCAGACGGGAGGGTTTAGAACGCTTTTTAACCGTCGTGGCTGGACATCCCTTGCTGCAGGTGCGCTCACGTTGTTTCTTCTTCGCTTAGTGATCAAGTGATAGAGCGCCTTGGCTCATTTGTTGATCTCGCAGACTGGAAGCAAGGCTCTGGGCGCGTTCATTCAGGATCCTGCCTGGGACAAAGGGGCGTGGCAGTAAATGTAGTCGTTAATATCCCAGATTTGTTATTCTTTTTTCTCTCTGTTTTCTACTCTCTACTCCGACTCTTCTCGCCGTTGTTGCATGCTTTCTTTGTAGTATATCACACCTGAATTTCATAACTCCAGGGGCTCGTGTACCACAATATCTACGACAGATCTGATATGAAGTCCACATTAGCCTGCGCAAGATTCCGAAATGAAGAACCACGAACCGCAGGTTGACAGCGTATCCGGTTTCCACATCAGTCAGGGTCAGGACATCAACAGAGTGAACCCCCGGCGTCAGCACCAAGAAGTCCATCCGGACAGATTGGCAGGTCGATGGGCGCAGTGGGCTGCAAGACCCTCTCTCATCAACCGGTCCATCACAACGACGATCAGGAGGGCGCTCACCCAACTCGGATTCGGTTCGCTAGAGGTATGATCCCCACCTGCTGACCACCAGTTTTTCTACTCGTCCGGGCATCAGGATAAGCGATCTCGAAACGCCTCATCCATGACGACTTGTTGAACACAAAGATGTCCAGTGTGAACTTGTCGTTGGGAAATATTCGGCCCTCGGTCGGGTCCTCCCCAGACAGCTGCTTCTCGAGAGGAAGAACGCCAATAGAGACGACGACCGGTTCACCATCTCCCTCGTCTCCGGAAATTGCACTGCCTAAACTGTCACCAATATTCCCCCCAAATACTCGCGTACTGCTCCCTCTTCGAATCTCCACGTTTGGGCTAACAGAACTCTGGAACCCGGGAACGGGATTCTGTGAGACCGGCGTAGTGATTCCAGAAGAGACCGGGAATGATGGATACGCGGGAGTGATCGGCGGTGGAGACGCGAGGCCGATATCATCACCAAACGGTGGGGCGAGTGGCGGGGGAGTTCCAGATTTCTGTGTCCTATGATGTGATTGGGATTGCTGCATCACCACAGACGGCAGGGCAATCCCACCCGCAGGTAACGTATACTGTTGTGAATCTCGTTCATTGATAAAGGCAGGATTCAACAGCGCGGTCGAGGAACGATAGTTGATGGGAGACTTTGGAATCCTACCAGAAGCCGTGATAGTCGCGTCGATCGTGTGATGCCTACTTCCCGAAACTGCGGATAGCTTCTGATCGTCCCGAGGTTGAATGGCAGTGGCGAGCAACGTCGACGCAGAGTCGCGACCGGGGAATGGAGACGCGGGCGTGGGCAGGGCATCCCTGTTGGTGGGGTAGGCAGGAGGGAGGTCCTTGTTGACGTTGATATTGCCCCTAAGGTCGAGCACGCAGTTCCACTTTGAGGAGAAGGTGTGGGTCGGGTGAACCACGAGGGGGCCACGATCCTCGCGAGGCTTCCCGTTGATTGTAATCGAAACTGCCCTCTGCAGTTCTCCCGCCCTTTTCTTACCGATGGCGTTTACGTCGTCCGCATCGGGTGGTTGGGCGAAGGTGACAGCGTAAAGGAGATTATACTGTTCCATGCTCGCGACCAGTAGAGGGAAGATGTCTTGTGAATCTCCCCACTTGATGAGCGTCGTTTTCGCTCCTTGACCGCTGATAAACACGTCCACGCCTTCGACGACAAACGCCATGTCAGATTCACCAGAATTCTCGATCTCGACGCAGAGTACGACTGTGCTCTCATCGTTTCCTGCTTCCCTTTGTTCGCGATCCCACTCCTCGGCGCTCCCGGCGGCGGAGACATTCGATTCCGAGGGTGCATCGGGATGTGCTTCAGGAAAGAGAACATAGGGGACGAAGACGGTACGCATGCGAACCTTGAACCCGGACACGGTTCTGAGGGTCTTCCTATGTGACTTGCGTAAGATCGGGACGGCAGAACGGGTGGACGAAGTCGGTGAGGGAGCTGGCGCCGCATCATCCGAGATAGGAACAGGCGGCAAGGAGAATGCTTCCCGGCGAGTAGGAGCTCCCAGTCGGGTGGAAAGAAAACTAATGTTATCGTCTCTGAACGTAGGTACTTTGTGGCGGGGTGAACATCACGAAGTGCGTGCACACAATGATGACCCACCCGAAGCAATCCCACCTAAAAGGTTGACCTCCTCCAGCCCTCTCGCCAAATCGTCGGTCGCGTCTTCATCGTTATATGAACCTCGTACCGGTGTAAGCGGAGACCCAGGGTCAAGGGAGACATTTCCAGCTGCTGCGATTAAGTCTGCCAGGCGTTGCCTCGGTCCAGACGGTGGGATCGGCTTCTCTCGCAAGGTGATTGAGACAGTCAGGCAAAGGAGAGGATCATCGAAGAACATCCGAACAAAAGCTACGGTAGGATTATGGTTATGTAACGAAGGGAAACGCGTATCAGCGTGGACTTACCAACGTTCACTACGAGCTTGAAGATCGCAACCCAGGCTTTTTCGTTTCGTGACCAGAGGAGCTGGAACTCTTCGTCGGGATTATCTCCCCAGATGCCTGCAGTCAGGGGTGTACCCTCGGACTTTACGTATTTACGATCGGCCTCTCCAGCCGAAGGAATGGGGTGTGGTGTGGTTGGAGGAAAAATCGAACGGGGACGCCGCGAAGGACCCAGAAGTGAGGTTGTCCTCGAAGGTGGGGTGACTGACGAGCCTGCTTGAGGTTCTTCCATGAATGGGGTAGACGATATATAGGTGGCATCGTAGGATACTTGCAAGTGGGACAAGAATGCAAGGAGATGCGGTGGCGGCACGCGTCGTTCGTCCGCAAAAGTGGGAGTAGCAGTGCCAGTATTAAAATCCGTGAGGTGCACGGTGAGATAGTACTCTAGCTTTTCGTCTATCGGAGCTCTGGATGAGGTAGAACGTAATCGGATTTCTGGGGGGCTCACCAAAGAATGCTAGGGATCGCTCAGCGTCAGTGGACTTGAGAGCGGTGAGCCAATCGTCTCCCTGGATGTCATGGTCGTAAGGGAAGGCGATGGACGTATCGGCTAAAACGACGCCAAGCGACGAGTTAGTGAAAGCATCTTGGAACGAAGTCATGGGACGGTCGAAGACCGCCCGGGATCGCAACGCTAACCTCGGCGGGCGCGGTCATGGCCAATACCGGCAGCGGTACCGTTGGCTCGGTGCGTACGTCACGTGGAGACATGCAGTTCCGACCGCGCTTTGGCTGTTGGCGAGGAAGGTGGTGATACAGAGTTCTAGGCTACTTCCTTGGTGGATGCTTTTTTGCACGACTTGGGGTGATTGTCCCTTGCTGCCTGCCTGCCTGCCCCAGCGACTAGCCCAAATCTTACCGGCGGGGAGCTTCTAAAGAGAAAGAAAAAGAAAAAAAAAAGATTTTTTTGGACGGCTCGG
>Ga0307515_10010648_pt1 | contig 17582 bp, 2 predicted proteins | sample 17_EM_MG_FD_194513 | JGI IMG/M metagenome (GOLD analysis project Ga0307515, IMG submission 194513) | Populus trichocarpa ectomycorrhiza microbial communities from riparian zone in the Pacific Northwest, United States - 17_EM | ecosystem: Host-associated > Plants > Roots > Unclassified | place...
AGCCTAAGGGTAGGCTTTACTAAGGGAGGGAGGGGGGGAGGGGAGGGGGGGTAATATTACAACACTAGCAGAAAATGGCAGAACTTGGTTAGCAGAACTTGGTAAAACTTTATGGTTACGTAACTAGAGGACCGTATAAAAGAACCCTACTTCGGCCGGCGCTACTCTTCTTCTCCTTTCATTTCTCTAACTTTGGATCCTTGTTTATAGACAATCCAATCAGACAGGCAGGCTTGCGCGTCCCCTTGCCGTGCTCGCGCCTCAATTGACTGAGTCGCTAACATAAGCCTTAACTACGAACTAAAAGAACTCTATAGTTAGTATAGTAAGATTTAAGCTAAAGAAGTCCTTACTAATAGTTTATAACGAATTAAGGAGATTTAGTAGCGTTAGTATTAATATAATAAAGGTAACACGGCTATAGATATTGTCTACCGTTCGTATATTTTAGGGGGTCAGCGGGAGGTATGCTATACTTTCCTAATTAGGAAGGTGCAATAACTTTTGTTAGCGACCTTCGTGGAACCTCTTATATATATTCCGGGCCATGTCTATTCAGTGATCTAATATCATTTAATACAGCAACTCTTTAACCATGCTTGCCGGTTCGCGGGACCTGCAATGTATGTACTGTCAACATTAGTTAGTTCATCCTGTAAGCAGTGATGGCAATAACTATATAATCATAATCAGCTATGCGATTGCGATTATTATATAATCACCAGAGCTGATTATAATTTGATTATGTAGTTATATTAATTACCTATTTTGGTAGTTAGGAATAGATTTTTGGTGTAGTAGAAAGCTCCGTAAGACTTACCTAGATCTTCCTACCTAACCATAAGTTCGTGATAGCTTTTTGGTGTTAAGGTAGGCTCTTAAGCTTCTTTATATTCCTTATCTACTACCTAGTTATTGCCAATATTATCGTCCTGCGGGTTGCCCAATAATTCGCCCTTAATATTTATAACCTTAGCCGCCACCTCTTCTAATATAAAGCCGCCAGATTTAATGATTTCGCGGATCTAACTCTTTAAGCACTCCGTTTATTTAACTACCATAGCTCCAAGCCTACATCGCGTCCATAATATTATTCGCCGTGCACCTAAAAAGACTCTTTCTACTTTAGCTGACATTGCTAATATAGAGAGGATATTAATGGCTATTCGCGAGAGTCTTAGGTAGAGCTTTTGCTAAAAGGGCTTAAGCCACCAATTAAGGGAGCTTCCGGCAATTAATTGTAGAGGATCTGCCTATAAGAAAATAAGTTAGATAACGTTATATATATTAGGGACAAATCGTACAGTAATAAAGCGTTTAAATTCGTCGTCAGCAGATACGCTCTTAAGCTCCCTTATATATTTCTATCTTATATATAAATTCTTAACTAGATCTAGATCTAATTGCTCTACAGCCTCGCTGTTTATAGGCTTAAACTTATATTCCTTCTACTAAAGCTTTCGCGCAGCCTTAATTAATCGCTTAATTATACCCGGGTGGTGCTTGTTAATTATTTTCCAGCTCTTATTAAGATAGGCCTTTTGGAGCGTTGGATTAAGTAGTAAGGCTGCTACGTATACTGGAGTTTTATTAGTTAAGGTATAGTACTTATTAAAAGCAAACCACATCGTCAAAAGAGACGCTAAGAGGTGAGCGTTAGAGGCATACTTCTGCTGCATCTCTTTTACGTGTTTAATAAGGAAATTTATACTCTAAAGAACCTTATCTAGAGTTGTTAAATCGCCTTCTAAGGCCTTTATTACATCTTTAAACAGTAGCAGGATCTTAATCGTCTCACAGATTATATCCTATTCGTCACAACTAAGAGCATTAGCACTTATCTCTTTATGGTATAGATCTAGGAAGACTCGAATTATAGTCTTAAATTTAATTACTAACTCTAGTATAAAAAGCTATAAGTTCTACCTTATATTATTATCGCGCTTTAGCATCTTCTTAGCTAGCTTTAAGAAGGCTTAATATCACTTAGTTAAACGCCTTAACTATACGGCAATATTATATATCTTGCCCAGGGCTCCGATCTCTCGCCACTTTATCTACATGGCTTCGTCTTGGCTATATTCGTATTCCAATTCAAGATATAGTTATTACTCCTCCCGCTGGAGTTCCTCTACTGCCCGAATTGCAATTTCAACGGCTTTAGTATCTTTATGGAAAAGGAAGGCTTATACCGCAAGATTAATGATATAGCTGATGCAGCGGATTCGGTGCTGCGTAGCGTTCTAGGTAGGGAAGCGCTTTTATAGAATTCGACAGAGCTTATCATTGCTGCCGTAATTGTTACCTAAATTAGGTGTATTTAGTAGAGAACTTAATAGCAGGAGAGGTAGGAAGTAAAGCTTACTAGTAAGATATCCAATTTAACTCTCAGGAATCTCGTACTCCTTAATCACCTTAATCATCACCTCTGCCTACTATTTACCTCCATATACCTCTTTATGCTCTCTTAACGCGATCGTCGCTTTTAATAGCTAATTAAGTTCATCTACAAAGTAAGCAGTAACTACTTAATAAGCTGTCTTATTTAGAGCTATCCAGCAGTTAGTAGTAAAGTATATTTTTAACTTAGCTTTCTTAAGCCTTAACTTAATGCGATCCTTATAAATAACGAATGTTTTACCAATTAGAACCGGTACACTCCTGCGTAATTTATATAGAGGCCCACCCTTATTAATTAATGTGTAGTTACAGATTTATAAAAAGGCTCTAAACTCTGGCTATTTAATAATTGTATAAAGAAGATTCCGGGTAATAATTAAGTAAATAAGGGCATCTATAAAGGCCTTTTTGTTAACTGCTTCTTATAGGATCCTTAACGTTTTTAAATCTCGCCCAGTTGCTGCAGCCTTAGCCTGCTTATTAAACAATACAGCAAGTATAGCTTTAGTATTAATATCAACTTCGGATCGCTTTAGTTAAGTAAGGATTCTATACAAGTTTCTTAGGTGACGATGGAAAGCAGTAGCACTAGATAGAGATTTTACAACACCTTAATCCAAGCACCGCTTACAGTAGAAGAGCTCTTATTTAGATTTCCCTCTTGCTAGTAAGCCCTTTAGAGCCTTATTAAGCGCGTATAACTAAAGAGCATTATCCTTACGCTCGCGCCGTCGTTTTATAGGTGGTGTACCAATCTCGTGGTAAGGATCCTCGCGGGCAGCCGTTATATCATTAAATTCGCGCGAATCGTGATCACTTAGTGTTGAACTAGTAGTGTCTGCTTCTTGAGGTCTCTTTTAGGTGGTAGTTGGCTCGCAGGTATTAGCTTGGGGGGGTATGGCTTAGGGAGGGAGTAGGTGGCAAAGATAAGGCAGATCAGTAGTAAACAAAAGGGTAAGGGAGGTATCACGACGCGTTGTGTACGCTAGATCTTGTACAAGCCCGCACAGACGTATATTATATGTATTTTAATTAGTTTGGCGCTGAGCACGGATATCTAGAGCACCCCTGGCGATGATCGCCAAAATCTAGTTCTTAACACCAAGTCTCTATCACCAGTATATGGTGGTCTTACCGCGGGTGATTATATAGTTATATCTACATAACATAATCACCAGGTGCGATTATGATTAGGTTAGTTATGTTCCTATATAATACAACATAATCGTAACTAACTAACTGATTATTGCCATCACTGCCTGTAAGAGTATTCAAAATTTACAGTATTAACAGGAATCTCATAGCCAAATCATGCTAACTCGTACATCGTATATTGAAAACGGTAATGCTCTCATAGAAACTGAAGTGGAAGGTGCGATTGTTAATTACGACGTCGTTTAGGGAACTGGAAGGGTGATGATTGTGGTCTCGTGCCGATACGCGCATTGTGCTCTATCTCCCGCCTAATAGCGGAATAATAAAAATCGCATGCACTAGTAATAGGGTGGGCTAATCCGAGGACCTTCCTGAAACCCATGGACGCCTTCTGGTATAGTTCTAACGCAGTTTCATACTCCCTCTGGCCGTGGTACAAATATGCGAGGCAATAGACACTCATGAGCGTGTCAGGATGTTCCTCCCCTATTACCTTCTCCTTAACCTCAATTACGCGCAGGGTTATTTCTTTTGCTTCCTCGTATTTGCCCTGATACTGAAGCACTAAGGCAAGGTCGTGGAGACTGTTGAGCGTGTGTGGATGTTCTTTCCCTAGCGCCTTCTCCCTAATTTTAATAGCACCCCGTAGCATCTCTTCAGATACATTATATTTTCCTTGCTTTTGAAGTAATGCAGCTAGGTTGCTGACGCTCACAATTGTAACGGGATGCTCTTTTCCTAGCGCCTTCTCTCTACTATCAAGAACGCGCCGGTGCATCTCTTCAGCCTCACCGGATTTGTGCTGCTTATCAAGTACCCAGGCGAGGTTGGCGATGCTCGTAAGCGTATCTGGATGTTCCTTTCCTAGTACTCTTTCCCTTCTTTCCAGCACACATCGACTCATCTCTTCAGCTGCATCATATTTACCCAGTTTCTCAAGTACTCCAGCGAGATTGCTGATAGCTATGAGTGTCTCGACATGATCATCCCCTAGCACCTTCTCGTTGCCTTCGACAGCGCGGCGATTCATTTCTTCAGCAGCCGAATATTTACCCCGGTCCAGCAGCACCAAGGCGAGATTGCTCAAACTAACAAGGGTATCCGGATGCTCCCTTCCGAGTACCGTTTCTCTACCCTCAAGCGCTCGACGTTCCATCTCTTCAGCTGCTGCGTATTTGCCTTGTAACTCTAGTACCGTGGCAAGGTTGCTAAGACTCGTGAGTGTATCTAAGTGATCCATTCCCAGCAAATTTTCTCTTTCTTTAAGTGCCTTGGAAATGTTTTCGTACGCTACTCCATACCGCCCTTGGCTTTGCTCATAGCGCCCTAAGGCGTTTAAAAGCTTTGCGCGTTGCAGCACGCAGGATTCCAATTCAAAGGCACAACGTAATATAGCCTGCGCGTGGGGAGATAGACCTTCGCATATTTCCCAATTCTGATAAACTGGCAGCGGAAAGCTTTCTGACAATAAACTCAACGCCTGCTCTCGCCATTTACTCAACACGCCCTGAAGTTGGAGCCAGCTCTGGGTCGCGAGTTGCACAAGACGATGCATTTCAAATAATTCCCCCCCCTTTTCAGACTGAACCAATGAGAATGACTGTAAAACTCCGAGTGCGGTAAGGAATTCGGCTTCGTGTTCTTCTTGCTGGCGAAGTAAAAATAACTGTAGTCCTTGTCGATCTAGAACAGCCATTAGAGAGAGCAGATCGGCCGCGCGTGGATTTTGCTTTCTTATCTGGTCAAATGAGAGCTTCCATGTTTGTATAACTGAATTTGCCGTTTCGGAGTCCCTTCTTCCATCATCAAACTCTTTGCTTAAGAGACTCGAGTCATCCTCATCGAGGAGATCGACATATTTGGAGAGCTTAATGTGAGTTTCGGTCATAAAAGCAGCAGCTTGCGTGATTGCAAGAGGTAGACAGTCCAGGTTATAGAGGAGTCGCTCTAAATCAGACTCGCAACAGCTTTCTAATACTCTAGAAAGCATCATATCTTTTGCTTCTTGGATTTTCATTTGTGAAACAGGTATTGGCTCTTCTCCATTCGCTAATTTTCTTCCTACGCGCCCATCCCTTGTGGTGATTATAACTGAGCCACGGGGGTTATGAGGAATATATCGGGCTATATCTCCCCGCTGGCCCTGTGTGTTTGATGAAGGGAAAAACATTTCTCTGTCATCAGCGTTATCCAGAATCAAAAGCCATTGACAATTTGTCCTATCCGTGAGATGCTCATATACAAGCTGGAGTGTGTCTACGTTAGGATCGTTCCAACCAGGGATGAGAAGCCGCCTTGCGATATCGTTGTAGGCTTGGCGAAATCTGGCTATCGTACTGGTGTGCACCCAAAACACCTGTGCGTCGGGATGCTGTTCTTTGAATCGGTAACAGTACTCGATGACTATTTGGGATTTGCTTCAGTAGCTGTGTTAGCAGCTATTACCGCAGCGTTTAAATGCATTAGCCAAGGCGGCCGGATGATCTCACCCTACGCCTCCAATTCCTGCAATTGCGATACGACTCTGTCTCTTAAGAGCTTGCTCAATATTAGCAATCACGTCTACCCGGCCGATAAACTTTAGATCTTTTTCAAAGGGTACTGTGAAGATAGGTCTATTCGATTGTAATGTCCCATGTTCTTGTACAGCTCCTTTTACTTTAGTGTAGTGAAGGATAAGCAGAGTTTTGTAGTATTCGATTTCCCCCCAGGTCTTGGATAATTCTTTCTCATAGTAAACACTAGAAAGAGCCTTCTTTAATCGTTTTGGTCTTGATTCCATCTCGTCCGGGAGTAACTTTCTCGTTAGAACGTCTACGTGTTGGATAAGCTCGTCACAGCTTGTTATGGCCACAGCTAGCGAGGCTTGTGAGTTAATTGGTTTATGTCCCATTTCTGTCTCCAGTTTTAATTCTTCCATCTTATCAATAAGAATTGGCAATTGCGCGCTGATGCTCTTGACGATCGCCGGGCCATCACCTGCTCTATCGTTATACTCTTTAAGACGCTTCAGAACTCGCCATGCGGTTTCGACGAAGGATATGAGACTGGAGGCAACACCAAGCACGGTGGCTGCGGCAAGAAGCTCCGCCATTCTGCCTGAGCTTCTGGGCGTTGAAGGGGATGATAGCGCCGTGCCAAGAACGGATAAGGACTCCAAACAAAAGATTACGAAGATAGCAAGTGGACACTCATTATTTGATTCTAGCAGCGGCCATACCAAGCAAAATCGCCATCTACTTGTATGAGGCATATTTAGCAAGGCTGAGGCGGCACCGAGGTGGCTTAGCTCTCGGTCATCCCCGTTAATATCCTTGTTTCGCTCAATCGAACAAATTAGTACCGTTGATTGGTCCTTAATTAGCGCCTGGTGGCTTAGAGCGATCATGTATTCGAGGCCCGGCTGATCGTCGGTCAGCCGAAAAATCACGTGTTCAGCCAGCCACCTGGCACATATTCGCGTATGTCCACAGCGCCACCAGCGCCAAGCTGTGGATATACGCGTATCAAGGGCCGCCCGCTGATCGACCCGCTGATTGACGCCGACTATAGAGTAATTAGGGCCATTAGGGCCCCAATTATATATAAAAAAGCCCTCCCTGCCTAATCCTCGATCGCGGCAGCACATCTGCTATTATCCCATGCGCCGTCAGGGTCCAATAGCGAATATGGTCCGTGCGCGAACACAAAAATTTCAAACAAACGTCTCTACCACAGAATCTATGGCTTCTCACCTAGATTATATATCACTATATGGAAGTCGCTAACATAGCCAATTGAACCTTCCTAATTAGGCAGTTTGGCTCACCGCCCATCGGCAGAATAACTCCTGCAGCTTCAACCCCGCTATTACACCGACACCAACGACACCAGAGCCTTATAATCCGCATAGAAATAGCCTATAAGCGACCCTAGAGCTTTATATACTAATTATAGTCTTCTACTAGCTCGCGACTAGGGCGCAAGCCATGGCCATAAAGGCCATAGGAGCTACAATAGAGCACATTTAAAATATTACTCAAATTAAACGACGCGCTCTTCAATATTTATTTAAAAAGGCTCTCAATTGCGGCTGGAATCCTACTACAAATCCTCTTGTTCTCAATTTACCCGCGAATTTAAGCAGCGAATCCTTAAAAAAGTCACCTACAATTAATACGGTAGAGAAAAGTCTTGCGCCTATATTACTGCCAAATGCGGCTATTCAGCTTAAACTATATGGCGAGTTCTACGGCGTTATAGATATAGAAAGGCAAAGCTAACTAAAAAGCCCTACCTCTTACCCGCGATAAAGGAAGCTCGCTTTTAGTTCGCCCTTTAGTATTAAAATTAGACAATTAATAATTTAAAAAAAATGTTATTTAGACTAATAAAACGGGTATTGTTCTAAACTATAGAAAAGGTAGATATTAGCTTTAGCACTTAGCTACGGAATATATTAAGAAATCGTCTATTTGTCCTTAATTTATAAAGGCTAATAAATTTATATTCTAGGGCTATATTTTATATAATCGGAAGGGCCTATACTATATCTAAAGGCCTAAAATAGTAAATAAAAAGAACGCGTTAAAGCTAGAGCTTATAATAATTAATAAGGCAATAAAGCCAGAGCTTTAAGAGGTATGGGACCCCACCACTAGTATATAATAACTAGGCCTTCGCAATAAGCTAGGTAAAAAGCCAAGCTTTTATATAAATAAGGAGAATAGAGCTTTTAAGCAAAACTTTAAAAAAGGTAGTATTAACTAGTATTACTATCTTACTAAGGTCCTCCTTCCAATCCTTATCCCGTTTGCTATTAAGTACTAAATTAATTATCTAGATACGCTTATATAGGAAGATAAAGCTCTAGCTTACTTATTAAAACATTAGCAGATCTATTTTAACGTAGCTAGCCTCTAGCGGTTGCTTTAGCCGGGTAATTTACCAGATTTAAATATAATAGAATTATACTAGAACTACCTAAAGTAAGCCACTATAAAGAAGGGAGTACCTAAAAGCTAAGTAGAAGCTAAGCAAGCTTAGCGGAAGGCATAGAAGGAGCTTAAACAGTGGCAAATTTAAGCTTAGATTAAGCGAATTCCACGTTATATTTAAGAGGTTATTTACTATAGAGGAGGGAACGACTATTATAAAGGTGCTGCTAACTATACACGAGATTAAAAAGCGCTTAAGAAGCTAGATCAATGTCGCCGTTAAATAATTACTTATATGCGACAGTAGGTGCTTTTAAGCCTTAATCGAGTTAACGAGAATAAGCCTCTATTAAGGAAGCCCGAGCTACTAGAGCTTCCAAAGCTTATATAGATGGGCCCTTATCTACCTTACGATTTAATTAATTTAAAACCTCTATATAACAATCAAGATCTAAAGCTTTGCCGCCGACGTCGCAATAAATGGGACCCCTTTTAGCCGCCCACTTTGTTAAAAGCTTCCTCTCTTAAGCCTCTACTTAAGCCTCTGCCACCCATTAAGCCTCCTTTTCCTCCTTAGCCGCGATTAATCTAGAATTAACTAGATATAAAGGGTCGGAATATAAAAAAGGCAGCGTTTAAAATTAGCTTTATAGAGCCTCAAATTAGGTAGTAGTAGAAGCAGTAGTAGGAGTAGTAGTAGCAGGAGGAAGGATACCAGAAGGATGTAAGTATTAGGTGGAACACAATCAATAATCTAAAAAGGAAGTGGGTAAGGAAGAAGGACTCTACTACTACATCTAGTGGAGCCGTAGATGGGGGCAGAGCCTCTACTAAGGCCTCTACTAGTAGAACAATTAACGTTAAATTAAGCTCTGCAGAGCCTTATATAGATCCTTCGCCAGAGGCTCTACTACACCAAGGCTCTATATAGAAGATTTTAAAGAAGGTAGAAAGCGGTAGCAACTCAAATATAGAGAGGGCTATATTTAACCAGTAAAGGACGTTTCTAAGCCTCCACAGAGCTAGAAGCTACGCCAGCGCAGAGCTTAACACCTTCCAATTAGCTAGCATATTAATTGGTTAATTAAATATATATATATAGCGTTTTATTAAAAGCTTCAAGGACGAATTTACGTCGTCTGGTGTTGAAATTCATATTCTACCGGTGGGCGGTAAGCCAAACTGCCTAATTAGGAAGGTGCAATTGGCTATATTAGCGACTTCCGTAATGGGTCGCAAACATGCAGGAATACCTTAATTGAATTAAAGGACCGTAGAGTTAAGTATAGATCAATTTTAAACTTTATTATCACGAGTTGGTGTCGCGATTAATTAATTAAGTCTTTAGCTTTGTTTTATCAAGACTACATTAAATCTAGGCGATCTGGTTGGTTCGCTTACTATTAGACCTCTCTTAACGGCGCATGGGATACCTACTATATAAGATGGCGCTAATTAACCGCGTAGAGATTAATATCGCCAATAATGCCGAATTACACGCTAACGCGCAGCATGTCCTCGCCCTTATGCGTGCCGCAAGGCCTAAAAACACGTCTTTAGCGTACGACCTAAAGCAGAGGGAGTTTAAGGTAAGGACATAATACACCCCCCCCCTTCCCTTCTCCCTTCTAACGTGTTGTCTAGCTCTAGGCCTTCTATAAACGGAAGCAGTACTATAATAGTAATACCGTTACGGTGGATAAGCTACTTCTTTTTCTTATTAAAGAGGTTATAGGCTAGCCCTTAAAAGGGAAGAGCCGTAAAGCTAATAATAATATACCCTGAGAGAGACGTATCTCTTATAGTGGTTAGTTTACAGCTATATTACCGTCTTAATAGACCTCTATTAAATACAAAAAGCTATAAAAATAAATAGCTACCCGTCTCTACGAGAGGATAGTATTAGAAAATACCTAAAGATACTATAGTGGAAAGACGCATAGCGCGAAAAAGAGTAGTTCGCTAATAAGGGTAAAAATACCTTTTTTAACAGCTATACCAAGGATAAGTTTTAGGGCGTTTATCGCGAACTTTAGGCTAGGGGCACTATCTTATCCTACTAGGCTACTATATACTTACCTATAGCAGTAATAAACGCTTTATTTGTAACAAAGCCTTATAAAAAATACTACAATAGACTTATTAATAGACTGGGTATGTAGGTAAATAAGAAAGTTAATAACGTAAATATAACTAGTAGAGTAGGTTGCCTAATAGATTAACTCTAATTATATTTTAAGATTTACTATAAAAAAGAGAACTATTTAAGTAGGGACTGTAGTCCTTTAAATATATAATACTATGCCTAAAAAATATGCTAAGTATATTAATATGGTAGTACGTTAGTATATTAGTATATTTCTACATTCCTATATTCTTATATTCTAAACTTAGCTATATAACTTAGCCACTCCTTATTTTATAGCTTAATTAGTTCTAGCGCCTCCTATACTATCTTAACTAACCTATTTATATCTCTTCTTAATAATGCAATTACTGCTAATATAAGGTCCGTAATACTATATCCCTCCTCTTTATCTTTGTCCTTAAAGATTTCTTCTATTTTAAAGTTATTTATTAAAGGTATAGTATTCCCATTCTTAATTTAATAACTTTTATTATTTCTAATACCTCCTATTAAATCTTTATTGTCTAATTATTATAACTGGATAGTAATTACTATAGTAAAGTTATGCCGTCTTATTCTTATTATAAGGAGAAGAAGTTAGTATATATTATAATTACGGCTCTATCTAGTTATTAACCTTCTTCCTATACTAAATATACAAAATTAAATATATAATTATCCTATAATGGTTAATCTATTTCTAACGCTAAGTATATATATTTTATAATTTTTTTATAATTATCTATTGCCTTATCTAATTTATTATAGGGTTTTAGATTTAATCCGCCGCTAAGAAGTTAAAAGACTAACTTTCTACTACCTATAATAACCTTTAGTTATTATATAATAAGTAAAAGTGTACCTAGGCTAAGTTCTAGCGTCTTTATAATAAAGAGCCGTAGATACTTAATGCTTAACTATTTACTTACGCTTAGTTAACCTATCTTAAGAAGGTTTATAGAAAGGTACGCTTTAAAAAGTTACGTCTTACTAAATAAGGTCTTTATAAGCTTAAGGCTACTCTACTAATTATATTTACGTTATTAAATATTCTATACTTATATACCTAGCCTATTGACAAGTCTACCGTAGTACTTCCCACAAAGCTCCATTATATTACCCCTATTAATAACGCGCCTAAACCCTATACAAGGTTATATAACAACCACCCCTAAGTACTCCCGCATGCAATTTTAGGTAAAAAGGTATATAATTTAAGTTTAATCGGTACTTCTAGGCGGTCGCGTAATATTACTCTAAATTTAAAACACTTAAACGCGTTCTATTTCTATATTAAAGTGTCTTAGTTACTATAGTATAGTCCTATATTAAGGCGTCTTGGTTACTGCAATATAGTTCTATATTAAGACGTCTCGGTTACTAGTATAGTCCTATATTAAGGCGTCTTAGTTACTATAATAAAATATGTAACCGACTACCGAGGCTCGCATTACCTTATAACTCACCACCCTTGTTTTCAGCTACAATTGTACATCGTCGTCATCAGCCTTTTGCCACCTATTTTATGTATTATATCACTCGATTTCCATAGATTTAGAATCAAGTCGCTTACTCAATTCTTCTACACTATAAAGCTTACAAAATAGGTATTATCTACTACCTAAGAGGGAGTCTTTCCCGCCTTAGATATTCTTATAAAGCCAATCTAAAAAATACCGGCCTTATAGCTGCTCTAGCTGATTAATAGCCTATCTCTTATCTCTTGCCATACCACCTTCTACTCGCCGTCTTATATCCTTAATTATCTTATAGTAACGGCTGTAAAATATAGTCTCGCTATTAACCCGCTAGCGCGCCCCCTAGTAGTAATTAAGAGCTTTAATTAATAGCCTACCCCTTAGCCCTAAAGTCCACTTAGCCTAAAGCTAGAATACTAAATTACCTCCCTAAAGCATCTTATATTTTCTTAAAGGTGCCTATAGATTAAAGATAAATGGAAAAGGTTAAGTATTAGCTTAAAGCAGCTACAGCGGGGGTATAGTAGACGGCTAAGTAGGCTCTACGGCAGTAGATAGTTAAAAACCCCTTAGTACCCCTTTAGGGGTTAGATATACGGAAGAGGGTTTATCTAAAGATAGAATCTAGCAGTTAATATATTTAGAAATAGGCCTAGGTATAGGTATAGGTATAAGGCTATCTAAAGACGGGTATATAGACTCTATAGGTCTTATTTAGATACCTATCTTTCCTTACTAGATCTATATAGGTGCGAATAATACTAATAACCTTTTTATCTCGCCAAGGCGTTCTAAAATCGTCTATATATATAATTAAACCCCCTTTATCTCTAAGATCGCGGCCTTATATTTTAGCTTAGCTATATCCTTATAGGCGGGCTAGTATTTCCGTATTATTATCTCGTTTAGTATAACTACGCTAACTAGTAAGCTTTTTACCCGCGTAGTAAACCTCTAATACTCCTTATAGCTAAAGAGGGAGTTCTTTATAGGGAGTAGAGCGGGAGCTGCTTATATAGGATTACTAAGTCCTATAATAGGATTACCCTAAGCGCGTAGAAGAGGCGTAGAAATCCTAAGCCTGTAAGGCTAAGCTGTATTATAGGAGGGTACGACCACTCTTAAATGGGAAAGTTATAGTGCTATCTGTCTGTCAGTCTGTTAGTTAGTTAGTCAGTTAGTCAGTTAGTTAATTAGTTATAATTAGGCAGTAAAAAAGGAAAAAAAGAGTGTATTACGTAGGTTCGTAATATTTAAAAAGGAGGGAAGCCGAAGGCTCTATAAATATAGGAAAATGCTAAGGTACTAGGTGTAAGCCATTTTACCCCATATAGTATAACCTTATTATCTACCTTATCTAGGTAGTATACGTTTTAGCTAAACATTAGTCTTAGGCCATATCTTTAAGTAGAGGGCCTCCTTTAGTACCTCCTATATAGGGGGGAAAAGTAGCCCTTTCCTTTCTTTAGGAAGCTGGTGATTAACAGTATAAATATACGAGGTAGACAGCTAAGGTAAGCTCTTATTATCGCGTCTATATTCTAGCATCTAACTTATTTAATCTAGGTCTCTTTAACGCCGCTAAGCTTAATATACTGGATACTTTACTTATAGACGCTATAAGTCTTCTTCTTTAAGTAAATCCCTACCCCCTAGAATATCTTTTTATTCTATTTAAACTGCGTATAATAGCTTAACGGCCGTTATGGTACTTTAATGCTGCTAGGGAAGACGTATAGATTATAGTAATCCTCTGGCCACCAAAAGGATAGAAAGCTCTTAGCGCTATATTTACCCTAGCTATTAAAAAAGTAAAAGGTTCTTATAGAGAGAGGGTAGATAATAAGGTTAGCGTTCTGTATATAGCCTATATACTTAATCTTACTATATTAATTCTACTTCCTTTATATTACTAATATAACTATATATGGTACTAACTTGTCTAGTTTATGCCCTTTATTATCTAGTTTAATAAGAATAAGGTTAGTAAGCTAAACGTCCTATTTACTTTTACCCTAGGTAATAATAGTATAGCTTAAGAAATAGGTTAGAAAACGGTAGCTATATAGACTAAATAGGGTATATAGTAGTAGTATACATATCTAATAAATGCTTAACTATAGTTTAAAGGTAAAACTTAACTAAACCCAGTATATTAGAGCTCGTCTTCTAGTACTAAGTAATTACCCTTTAAGCCCTTTAATATTATAGACGCTAGTAATTATAAATAGGCCTTAATTAATAAAGTTAACGCGTTAAATCCGGTACTTATTATAGTGGATACTGTTTAGTACTACTAAGAGCTTCGCCCCATATAGTAGGAGTAAGGCCTTACCTTTTAACTACTATATATAAAGCTTAGTAATAGCGGAGACGTAGCTATTTATAACTAAGTATTAAACCGTCTTATTAAATAGGGCCTCTAAGGCCTCCTTATCCTATATCTCCCCTTCGTCCTTTATAGCTTCTTCCCCTATAGCTATAGCTACCCCTATAGCTACCTTTCCCCCTAGTTATTCTCCTATCCGCTTAGCTATCTTCTACCTTTTTTTTGCCCGCTTACTATCTTTTTATATTTCTTTTCGTTTCGCGTTACGTTTTTAATAGCTACTGGCCCGTAATTCTTAGTTAATAACTTACTACTCTAAAATTAGGTAAAGCTTATTTTTTATTACCTAGGCGCCGTCTATACTACCTTTTAGTCTTATATACTAGTTTTCCTACTTTTTCTGCTTTAGCTTATATGCCTTTATTATATTCTTTAAGCACTAGGCCTTATAAATACCCTATAGCCGCACTATCTAGGCCTTAAATTCGCTTTGGAGGCTATAGGAGGAGGAGGTAAAGGGGGCTTATCTTAGGTGCCTTAGCCGCTTCTTTAGGGAATTTATAGCGTTATATAGCCCCACTCTTCCGCCTTAGTCCTACTCTGCCAACTCGTGCAAACTCCTAGGCCAATAGAACATCGCGCTACCCCCTAGCCCCTTAGCCCCCTAGCCCCTTATAACCCCAAAAATACTCTATAAAGTATCTAAGAGATTATAGGTACGCGTTTGCTTTAAACTAGGCGCGATTCTTAATATATATTAACTTGAAGTAACTATAATAGGGTTAATATAGCGGCTACAGCTACAGTTCCCAATATAATTAAATTGTAATATCCTTTATTAGTATATTTTAGTAAATTTAACTAGCTAATTAACGTATTAGGGGGCGAAGTACAGCCTTAAAGTTTAAAAACGCGTTTTTAAACCTAGTTATACCCAACTAGCCTTATTAACATAGCGACCGTACTCTACTACTATAACTCTATTCACTATTAAACTTTATAAGATGCCTTTTATACCCTATTATTAACAGCTTACCTAATTATACTACACCTATATAATATTTATGGCGCGTTATTAGTCGGGTACGCTCTTTTAGGGACTCTTATAAGCTTCTGCAAACTTCTAAGCTAATTAAAAGAGCTCCTATAAACCTCTACAAACTCCTAGGCTAATTAGAAGAGCTTCTATAAACTTTTAGGCTAATTAGAAAAGCTTTTATAAATTCCTATAAGCTCTTAGGCTAATTAGAAAAGCTTTTATAAACTTTTATAAACTCTTAAGCTAATTAGATAAGCTTATATAAGCCCCTAGGCTAAGCTAGGTAGATACTAAAATACGGGCCTAAACTAAAGAAGAAGAAGAAGGGCGCTAACCATTAGGGTTAATAGTATAGATATAATAAAGCCTTATAGGAAATACTACGGTAGACTTGTTAATAGGCTGGGTATATAGGTATAGAATAGTCAACAACGTAAATATAACTAGTGGAGTAGTTACCTAACAGATTAACTATAAAGAAGAGGAACTATCTATAGAGGCCGTGTATCCTTAAATATATAACTCATCCTTATAGTAAAGGTTTAGTATATTAGTACGTTAATACGTTAGTATATTGCGTTCCTATATTCCGAACTTATAACGTAACTAGTTATATAACTTGGCTACCCTTTATCCTATAGCTTAATTAGTTTTAGTGCCTCCTATACTATCTTAACGAACCCATTTATATCCATTCTTAGTAGTCGCACTACTGCTAATATAAGGTCTATAACACTATCCCCCTCCTCTTTATCTTTATCCTTAAAGATATCTCCTATCTCTAAGTTATTTATTAAAGTTATAGCATTCCCGTCTTTAATTTAATAACCTTTATTATCCTTAATACCTTCTATTAGATCCTCTGCGTCTAATTATTATAATTAGTTAGTGACATTAATTTTATTACTTAGTGAAGTTATACTATCCTATTCTTATTATATAGAGAAGAAGTTAGTATATATTACAATTACGTCTCTATCTAGTTGCTAACCTTCTTCTTATACTAAGTATATATAAGCAAACATGCGATTATTCTATAATGTTTAATCTATCTCTAACGCTAAATATACGCGTCTTATTATTCTTTATAGCTATATAGTTCCTTATCTAATCTACCCTAGGGTTGCGCGTGTTAGTAGTAGCTAAAAAGCTAAAGAGTAAGCTAGCTAAGGCCCTTGCTAAGATTTAGCGTTATTCTAATAAGGTATCTCGGGCTCTAAAAGCTTAACTAGATACTTATACTCGCCTAAGCCATCTAGTAAAGGTTTATAAAAAGGTACGCTTAAAAAAGCTATATTTAGTAGAGTAAGGTTTATTTAAACTTAAGGCTAAGGAGGCTAGAAAGGATTCTAATTAAAAAAAGGCGGAAACAGCTTATATGCTAGTAGTAGATTCCTTAGGTAATCTAGCTCTTCTATTACCTTTAACTAATCCCTTTATTCTTAGCTCCTTCTTAATATTACCTAACCTATTCTCCTTTAATACTCCCGTACCTTTTCTATAGCATTTTTTAGATTCTATAGTAGTTCCTAGGCAACCTTTACCACATATACAACCTTACTAAAAGGTGGCGCCGCACTTCCAAACTTACGCATACCCATCTTACCATCAAAAACTATCGTTTTCCTAACCTCTAAGACCTAATTCTGCCTACTTAGCGAGCTAGAGGTAGACTTGTTCCCCTTATTACCCCCTTTATTCTGCGATAAAGGCCTTAGTAAAAGGGGTCCTAGCGTATAAGCAAAGCACGGACAAGAACACTAAAACTACCATTACTACGACTACTACTAATACCAAAACTGCAGAATATAGACTTTTTCTAGGTTTTTCTTCTATAGAAAGTAAAAGCTTAATAAAATAGGGGGTGTAGGTACTTTTCTATATCTCTTTTAGTCAGAATTTCCTTAGTAAGAGGAGGATTGCCTTTAGGGCTTTTCTGCTAGCAAAAGCCTAACAAGTCCTTTTTTTAGTAGTTTTTTCTACTTCTAAAAGGAAAGGAAAATAACTACACTAGTCTTTTTTAGCTAGTTTTTCTACTACCTTCTAGCCTAGTCTCCCTAGAAATCCTCTAGTAGGATTAGTAAGGAGAAAAGGTAAAAAAGGATAGTAAAAACTAGTAAGGCTTTTTGCCTAGTTT
>Ga0307515_10010649_pt1 | contig 17581 bp, 16 predicted proteins | sample 17_EM_MG_FD_194513 | JGI IMG/M metagenome (GOLD analysis project Ga0307515, IMG submission 194513) | Populus trichocarpa ectomycorrhiza microbial communities from riparian zone in the Pacific Northwest, United States - 17_EM | ecosystem: Host-associated > Plants > Roots > Unclassified | place...
AGGCATTGGAGGGTTAGAGTGTTGAAGGTGTGCAGTTGGAGAGATGCGCTTAACGACTGAGGAAGACGGAGGTGACTCTTGCAAACCGGGAACAGCTGCATTACCGGATGGGATGCCAGGGGAGATGGTTGGAGCCGTGCATACTGAGCTATTACGAGCAAAAGAGAGTTTGTGCAATAATCGGTGAGCCATGGTGCATTTATTACCTGATGTTGGAATTTGTTGGGGCAGTCAAAGTGGATGGCCACACTCGCAGGATTGCTGGAGTACGAATCCAGACAATTTACGACGGGTTGATAATTTGCTTCCACCGCCGACTGATTGTGCTGTCGTGATGATGAAGTATCAGAACGAAAGCGGACGCGAATATTGATGTACTGCGACCAGCGTGTGGGCGTGTATAAGGAGCGGTGCGAAGGTTGTGAATGGTAGTGGGAACGCCCGTGGCGGAGCAGCGCAAGGTCGGCAAGCGCGACTGTCCAAGGCAGAAATGGCGAGTGACGGAAGAGGAGAGTCGTGGGGTTGTACAGCTTGAGCGGGTGTGCTGGTAATCTGGTTTTGACATTTGCTGTGGGAGTAGCGAACGTCACTACCGAGATAGAGTGAAGGCGACTTGAAGCAGGTCAAAGATGTCCTGGTTCTCGAACATGACTGCTAAGGTCTGGTGGTCTTGCAGAATACAGTGGACAGTGGACAGCGGCAGCAAGGTCGAGTCGAGAATAGCAGTTGGCCGGCGGCTCGCGTGATGGGTTGGCGAAATACTCCAGCGTGTCCACCTTCGGAGCCGGCGACGCGCAGCTGCGGAAACGCATATAAACTCTCATTATTTGTATAATTATAAATTATAAAATACGCATGTGTTTCTGCCGTAGGACGCGTCTCATTCCCTTCCAGAACACTCCGTGGCTCCATATAGACCTCTCCGGCAATGTCCCCGTGCAGATGTACAGCTGATACATTAGATGGACGGAGATCTGGGTCGAATAACGCGGCGATCGACGCAAGAACTCGAAAAGGTTCGAATCGCATCACCGAGGCATATAGGTGGGCTTCGTTATAGTCGACACCGAAGACATGGGCAAACTCTCGTGCTACGGGGCGTGCCTTGTGCTTGACGCTCTCGAATTTCCAGTGGAAAATCCACCGTGGCGTGATGATATTCGCGTTGAGACGACATGGGACTGATGTGATGACGCTTGAGCGACGCGTATTTTCGATTTCAATGTTCATGGGGACTCGCCATTCGTTTGCGTCGCGCGCGTTGAGCGCGTCTCGAAATGTCTGAGGATCAGGGGCCGACGACGTGGGCCTGAACACTGGGTCAGGCTTCTCAAAGGCTCCGAAAGCAAGGAGTGCACCCCGCCCTCCGGCGCGGCGCACAAAGCCGGATCGAGTAGAACGCGATGGAAAACTTTGAACTTGCCCACGTTCTGAGGGGCGTCGTCGTCCTAATTTCCTGCTGGCTGCTTGCGATATAGTCCGCGAAGTCTTCGGTCAGCGACGGAACGGGTTTAGGTGCACGAGGATAGCGGCCGGGTCCACGAAATGTAAGTTTCCCCTCCGGCGGCGGCGCAAACTCCTCATTGTCGTGGTCGCTGACACTATCTGCGTTTTCCTGCGTAGGTCGGTTGCCTGCGTGGTTGGGGTGGTTTACGTCTTGGACCCTTTCTCAGTCTACCTCCGCGACGGATGGCGCTCGCACTCTCCTCTTCTTCGGGAACCAAAACAATGTTGTTCGCTACGAGGATAGCGGTGAAGTTCGGGTCGGCGTGTGCACGCACGTCTTTGGGCCATTCTTCTGCCTGCAGGAAGGACGTGCGTGAGGTTGCGTCGTAAACGATGAGCGCTCCGGCTACTCCACGATCGTACGAGCGCGTGATTGAAAGGAAGTATTCAGCTCCTGCTGTGTCCCAGCCTAGAGTGCCATCAATATGATATTCGTAAGGAAACAACGACCGGCCCACAGCTAGAAATCAATAGTAGAGGTGGAGATCGAACACGCACACCGTAGTTTGACAGTCTTATCTTCGTCCGGAATGTATATCAATTTGCTTCCAGATTCCACACCAAGCTATCAAGAAACCGAGCGTCGTCATCCTCCCTTTCCCAGTAACCAAAGACATCCAAGACGCCATAAGGTGCGTATGTATGGACGAGCGTGTACTCCAGATAAAGAAGGGTTGGTCGATTTACCGGCCAAGGCGTTACCAATGATCACGGATTTCAGCACATAGACCCTGTAATGTCGTGTTAGCATATCACTGGGGGCTGCCCCCGTCGTTGAGTGGAGAGGAGGCCGACCATTGAATAGAATATTCGACAGTATGCGTCGCTGCAGTGTACGGATCAATCAACGTTGGTATTGTCACAGCGCGATCAAGTGCCGTGATTGTGGTGTTTTGGTTCGGTTCAAGATCAATAGTCTTTGTTTCGTCCTTGTGCCTTGTCCAACCTCTGGAGAGGTCGAACGTCTCTGCGTTGACCATTTACGTTGAATGCCACTCTTTCACCAATCAAACAATCGACTTAGTCTATAAGACGCCGTTGTATCTGCACCCCACCAAACACTCGTCTCCCCTCGCAATAACGGTTGCTGTCCTCACCCGATACAGTATGCACCACCCGAATCATCATTTCTAGGGCCTGTGGTATCGAGTTTCGCGTTGGAGTTATGCAACAAACCAATTGATACATCAGACAACGAGGCAAAACACTGACCTCCTCCGCTTCTCGGGGCCTTATAAATATTTTATGGGCCTCTTGGGACATCCTACGTGTCTCTTCATCCCCCCCTACAGTGCTGGAATATTGGGGGTGACCCTTGCTGGCTGGTATCCTTCTTGCCTCAACAACGACCACCCCAGTGCTGCAGATATCCCAGCCCCTTCAGGTATATCTCAATAACATCACGTCAGACGCGCCGTGGGGAAAAGACTCGTTGTGGGTGGTAACCACAGGTGCGCAGCTGCGGCCAGAGAGAGGCGAAAGGGGCAAGGCGGATGAACTCCGAGCAGAGGCCGAGGTCTGCGCTCGGGTCGCAACAAGGCTATACCGGGGTGAAGAGTTCAAGCATCTGAGTTTTCAAGGTCAGATCCACTCAATCAAGGTGTCAAAACCATGTTGATACTTGACATAGTGACTGGGTCTGAAGCACATCGCTTGACCAATACGAGTGAAATCAAATGAGTACTCGAGGAGGACGACTACAACCATACGCGCCCATTACGGTTCAAGTCGGAACCTTCGAAATATCGCACAAGCTGTGTATGGGAGAAATGAAGGAAATCTGCGAGGGGGAGGGTATTAAGCTTCACACGTCGGTACGATGCAGCCCGGAATCGAACTGGGTAGCTGAATGAGACTCCAACCTCCCCAAATTCCGGGGGGCATAGGCGCTCAATGAAGCGACGTACATACACAATAGGATATCAACGAAGGCATTAGGCAGTCATTGAGGAAGCCTTATGACAGCGGATGGTTCAAGATGCGGGATGTGGAAGATTATTCATGCAGGGGGGCGTGAAACGTGTTGCAAAATTTATGGGTGAGGGTTATAATAACTGCAGCAAATATAGACTATGTATAGCTTCTGTGAGATAAATAGCTAATAGACCGTGTCACGCTGCGCATTTAGCCGCGCGAAGCGTCAAACCGCACGTCGATCCTCTTTCCTTCTCCACCCAGAGTCCCCTCAAAGTGATCAAACAAAATGGCGACTCAACCACCCAGGGCAGAGAACCTGTGAGCGATGGCTATACCGCGCAGTATTATCATGGTGGCTGACGACCAATCTAAGCTTCATTCTAGATAGTGCGGCGCTTCGCTTCAGTTTTGGTCCATCCCCGCTGACTTCGGGCAACATGCAGATATCGCACTTCAAGACACCCTGCATCGGGACCATGAGCTTAGGTTGTATATAGACAACCAGGAGCAAAAGTTGCAGACTCAGGATAACCGAACCTGGACACCAGCCCAACCCCCGTATGTCCCTTATTTTCCACTACGCACACTCACCGATGGCTATTCATGTGTAGAGGTATTTCTCCGACATCCGAGATGCGCGCTGAGATCCAAATGAGGAGCCGTCATTTACTTTTGACCAAAACCCGACTGGCGAGCGAGGCGATCGACCTTCAAGCGATTTTCAATGATTATCGGAGCACCATCGAGCATGCATTCACGATACGGAGTCAGTCATGATCACCGAGTGTCCGCTCATATTTAATGGCGATGTGCAGAGGACATCATTTTCGTTGGAAAGCACCAACAGCGTCATTGGTCTCTAGAATTACATTTCTCTGCGATCACTATCGTTCGTCTTTTTGCAACTGCCCGTCCTGGCTAGGTAATAACCCTCCCATAGAGGGAATCTCTGCGCCCTTCGCTCCGTGAACTCGAGGAATGTTTAAAAGGCTACTCCCCACTGATGAGCGGATCGACTGAGAGGGCCGTGGAGAACGCTATTAAATATGGGGCTGTATTCGCAGAGGTCCGTGTCTTTACGTAGAGACTAGCAGAACATTGACACCTTATAGTTGAATCCAATCACAAAGGCTGTCTTTGGTGTTGCCAAAGTTACGTTCGAGGTTCGTGCTCGCTACTGGCATATCAGCGGCAGAGATAATGCTTGTCATTTAGCTCTTGAAGGTACAAAACGAGTACGACCGGATACCATCGGGCCTTCTGGATCGATTGAAGCGCATTTTACCTTTCGCGAACATTGTCGCGGACAAAATAGTCGAAAACAAAATAGTCTGCGAGGAGACGGATCTCTTGGAGGAGATCATCCCGCGAATGTATGAGGTGATGTACAGGGTCGCAAATTTTTCGTACGAATACGTCACCCATGGTAGGTCGTCACCTGGTGACTTTGGCAAGTACTAATAATTGCAGCGAGAACTGCGGGCGGGTCGGTCTACCAGGAGCAGATCAAAGAAATAGACAGTGATTTGACGAGGGTCGTCGAAGACTTCGACCGTGCTGTAAATGTTGAAGCGCTCCGCCGGACCAAGGAGACTGGTGAGCACTCATTCTCTCCATCTCTCGATAGATCATTCTCAACAGTTCCGTGTAGAGCAGCACCTTTTGCTTGGCCGTCTCAAAGATGTCAAGACCACCTATGCCTGGGATCTCTGCTGTATGGAAGGCACCCGCAAATCCCTCCTCGAGAAAGTCATAGCTTGGGCGACCAATGGATCGGAGCGGACAGACCGGAGAAATGTATACTGGATCTACGGCTTACCCGGCATCGGCAAAACGTCGTTAGCACATTCGATCTGCGCGAGCCTTCACGATAAAGAGCAGCTCGCTGGAGCGTTTTTCTGCCAGAGGGATGACCAGGAATTGAGAGAGCCCAGAAATATCGTTCCCACTCTCATCCGCAAACTCGCGATACTCTTCCCCCCTTTTCGAAGTATTGTCGCAGAATGTCTTCGTAACGACCCAAACGTAGCGCCAGAATCAATGCGACCCACTCTCTTTCTTGACTTCATCCAAAAACTTCCTCGCCTCCCAAAAAAGACTCTCGTGTTTGTCATTGACGCACTTGATGAATGCGGCAGCCCTGAGAGCCGTCCAGGCGTCCTTCAGGCCCTGACAGACGCGACCGGATGCGCTCCGTGGCTCAAGGTTATCATCACCAGTAGACAAGAAGTCGATATCCAACATTTCTTTGATCGTCCCACCCAATTACCGCATTTGCGATGTGATTTGACCGCAGATGAAGAGACCACCTCCGACCTACGAATCTTCGCCAAGTACCGATTCGATAGGGTCGCTTCCACACGGCGCCTCCAATCTCCTTGGCCAGAACCATCGCTCTTCGATAAGGTGATCTCCCGGGCGGCGGGTCTGTTCATCTTCATCGAGACTCTTGCACGTGCCCTTGTGCATTGCGAAGATGCCACTGAGCTGTTAACGAAGACCTTGCACGACTCAGCCGGCCCTGGCTTGGCGTCTCTATACAGACTTTACGCCAGTATCGTCAGGGCGCGGAGAGTGCCTAGCAGTGCCAAATTTCGGCGGGTGATTGGAGTGCTTCTTATAACGGCGCCGTACCGTCCACTGTGCGAAGAGACGATTGCAGAGCTGGCGGGAGTAAAACCTGAGCTGGTGGTAATGTGGATAGAAGATCTCGGCTCTATGTTCTATCGAGACGAAGGAGGGATTCGTGTCCGGCATTTGTCCATTTCGGACTTCTTTGTGAGCGACCACCGCCAGGGCGACTATCAAGTCAACCTCCGAGAGGCAAATGTGGAACTAGGTATCGCTTGCCTCGAGAAGATGGTTGAACAGCTCCGGTTCAACATCTGCAGGCTCGAAGATTCCCGGCTTGCGAATGCTGATGTGAAAGGACTCGCATCGCGAATCAAAGAAAATATTTCCGACGCTTTGCAGTATAGTTCTCTGTATTGGACAAATCACCTTTGCTTTACTCCCGACACTGGCGAGAAACGTGTGTGGGACATGCTCAGGAAATTTTTTGAAGGGCCGTATGCACTATTTTGGGTTGAAGTATTGAGCATTATGGGGGTGTTTCGAATTGGGGTTCCAAACCTTCGAGAATTAACATCGAAATTGGTTAAGGTGAGTACAGCTCCCACTTGCTGTGATGGGGATTCCAAAGCGATTCTAACTTATTCTAGGATATGGATGAGAAACTCTTGGAAATAATTCAGGATGTTTGTCGTTTCATGACTGTCTTCCGCACTCCCATTTCCATGAGCACTCCGCACACCTATATCTCAACGGCACCATTCCTGCCCTCAGAGTCACCTTTATCAACGATCTTTAGCACATATTTCACTAAAGGCATCCAGATGCAAAGCGGACAACTGTTGTCATGGCCAAAACCGCCATTGGAATGGATTGGACACAGGGGCCGTGTGAATTGCATAAGCTACTCTCCCAACGGGTGCTACATTGCTACTGGATCGGAAGATGGGGTGATTCGGATCTGGGATGCTGAGACTGGTGATGCAGTCGGCAAGCCATTGCAGGTGCACATCGGCTGGGTGTACTCAGTTGCTTACTCCCCCGATGGGCGGCACATCACCTCTGGATCATATAAAAACACAATTCGAATCTGGAATGCTGAGACCGGTGATGCAGTCGGCAAGCCTCTGGAGGGGCACACTGACTCGGTGTACTCAGTTGCTTACTCTCCCGATGGGCGGCACATCATCTCTGGATCATATGACAAGACAATTCGAATTTGGAATGCTGAGACTGGCTTTGCAGTCGGGGAGCCTTTGGAGGGGCATACTGACTGGGTGAGGTCAGTTGCTTACTCTCCCGATGGGCGGCGCATCATCTCTGGATCAGATGACAAGACAGTTCGAATCTGGAATGCTGAGACTGGCTCTGCAGTCGGGAAGTCTTTGGAGGGGCACACCAACTGGGTGAGGTCAGTTGCTTACTCTCCCGATGGGCGGCATATCGTCTCTGGATCATCTGACAACACAATTCGAATCTGGAATGCTGAGAGCGGTGATGCAGTCGGCAAGCCTTTGGAGGGGCACACTAGCGAGGTGTGCTTGGTTGCTTACTCTCCCGATGGGCGGTACATCATCTCTGGATCACATGACAACACAATTCGAATTTGGAATGCTGAGACTGGCTCTGCAGTCGGGGAGCCTTTAGAGGGGCACACTGACTGGGTGAGGTCAGTTGCATACTCTCCCGATGGGCGGCACATCATCTCTGGATCATATGACAACACAATCCGAATCTGGAATGCCGAGACTGGCTCTGCAGTCGGCGAGCCTTTGGAGGGGCACACTGAGTGGGTGTTTTCAATTGCGTACTCTCCCAATGGGGAGCACATCATCTCTGGATCATATGACGAGTCAATTCGAATCTGGAATGCTGAGACTGGCTCTGCAGTCGGCAAGCCTTTGAAGGGACACACTAACGGGGTGTGCTTCGTTGCTTACTCTCCTGATAGCCGGCACATCATCTCTGGATCATATGACAACACAATTCGAATCTGGAATGCTGAGAATGGTGATGCAGTCGGGAAGCCTTTGGGGGGGGAAACTGGCGGGGTGTTTTCAGTTGCTTGCTCTCCCGATGGGCGGCACATCACCTTTGGATCATATGATAAGACAGTTCGAATCTGGAACGCTGAGACCGGCTCTGCAATCGGGAAGCCTTTAAAGGGGCACACTCATGGGGTGTGCTCAGTGGCTTATTCTCCCGATGGGCGGCACATCATATCTGGATCTGAAGACAACACAATTCGAATCTGGAATGCTGAGACTGGCTCTGCAGTCGGGGAGCCTTTGGAGGGGCACACTAACTGGGTGAGGTCAGTTGTTTACTCTCCCGATGGGCGGCATATCGTCTCTGGATCATCTGACAACACAATTCGAATCTGGAATGCTGAGACTGGCTCCGCAGTCGGCAAGCCTTTGGAGGGGCACACCGACAGGGTATGGTCAGTTGCTTACTCTCCCGATGGGCGGTACATCACCTCCGGATCTCAAGACAACACACTTCGAATCTGGAATGCTGAGACTGGCTCTGCAGTCGGGAAGCCTTTGGAGGGGCACACAGACTGGGTGACGTCAGTTGCTTACTCTCCCGATGGGCGACACATCATCTCTGGATCACATGATAAGACAATTCGAATTTGGAATGCTGAGACTGGCTCTGCAGTCGGGAAGCCTCTGGAGGGGCACACTCGCCCTGTGGCGTCCTTTGCATACTCTCGCAATGCGCAGAATATAACTTCTGGACACGTTAATGGGGATATTCACTTATGGGACTCATTTCCACAAATTCCCTCCCAGTTCACCTCGTACATAGAGGCTGAACGGCCAGACCAAGAGGGTTGGGTCAGAGACCCGGGTGGCGGCTTACTCTATTGGGTACCCCATGACTGTCGTGCAGGCCTACATTCACCTGCTCTGCTCACAATCCCTCCCACATCCCCTGTTCGGTCGGTTTCTCTTCATTTCGACGGGTTTGTATTTGGACAGTCTTGGACCCAAATTTCTAACATTTCACGGCCCTAGCCTTTCTTTATTCGTGACTCTGTGCTTGTTTTATATATATTAGGTTGCAGTTTTTGCTTCGTATTTTCACATTGTCAATTATTGCCAGATATAGATAGCAGGATCTCCTCCATTTATAATGACATGCACATATTCAAAGTCATATTGAACCGCGTAACTCGATTACACTCCACAACACATTTTCTACATGTTCCCGACGCATCACCTGGTTCACGTGACGAACAAGAGAGGCGTCATACATGCATAAAACACTGATTAAGTCCCCGCATTGATGTTGAAGCAAATTTATTGGATTTATCTAAATCATCTCAAGGACACCCGTAGACCTCTGTCAAGTCAACATATAATTTATTGTATCAGTTCACCGTCTCCATCAGATTTCCACTCCAAATAGCCTGAAATATCTCTTTTGTATCCGCTAACAGCGACTGCTTGGCCCCAGGGAAGTTTGGTGTGCCGAATGCAATCTCCAATGCCCCAAAGTTTCAGTTTTCCACATTTGAAAGTATTTCCACTTTGACAACAGCCGAAGCAGGCAGTCTCGGGAGGCTGTTCATGTTCGACGCTCTCGGGCCTCTGTGGTAGGAGCTCGCGGAGTGTCCATGGCTGAAGAGGAATGGCAATGAAGGGGGAAGCAAACTCCCCGGAGAGAGCATTCTGCAGAGGCCCACTTATATTCCGATGCACCGCAGCAGGGAAATGGAGAGTATGAATGGCTTGAACAGATCGATCCCTCATGGAGAGGTGATTACGGATTTCGAGAGAATTACACAACAAGGTCCATGAACGAGGATATGAGAGACTGGTGATCGTTGTCAGTGCTCGGCATATGTGGGGATCACGAGATAATGCGTCTATGAAATCATCTACACATTCCCACGCTCTCGGGAGAACGATCACGCTCAGAGATGTTAGATACGGAATCCAATTACCGACCTTCATCGTCTGGCCAGCTGACGAAGCCCGGTGAAACTCCTCGTTCGCGTGACTGTATATATCAAGCACTTTGATCCTTTTCAGTATACTCTGGGCTTTTGTCCCCTGAGGGTACATATCAAAGAGCTCGGTCTCCTTGCCGGTGGACCACAGCAGATAAAGTTCCTCGAGCTGAGGTGCATCGATCATCTGCAAGTAAAATACCGAACAGTAGAGTCGCCTTAGCACGGGAAATGCTGTCAATTCAAAACCAACGTTGTCTCGCCGAGCGGGATCGCCCAAATATAAGCGAAGTTCTCGAAGCGCGAACGACTGGTGAATGACATGCAAAAGTGGATCTACCACTTCCATATCCACTGAAAAATCTGGGAAATTTTTGACGCTGTTATTTCGAGAGATGCCATAATCGTCCGGGTCAATTGACTTTCTGTTATATCCGGGCCAATGCCGATGAACGTGTTCATGGAGAGGATGAACAGCCCGCATATGGTGCATTATCTCGAGATATTGAAGACATGGCGTGCGCAGACTCGGAAGTTGCGTCGTCTCGGGTCTAACATACCCATAGTACCGCAGCTCACATAGACCAGGAAGCTCAATAACAGGCATTGGCTTATCATACACTATACCTGGCACATTCAATTCCAATTTCCGCAATACCAACAAAATTTGCTCCATCGGCCAAATGAATGGAGTGTGGAAGAATGGGACATGGAGAAGATGCAAATCTGATAGATAGGGAAAGCATCCTATGAATTCGTCAAGCAAGTCCCCACACAGATATTCGGCTTTCTCATTTGGTGGCCGTATGCATTTCCAGTCAGAAAATGCAAGCGCGATCGTCAATGTAGTAACACTCTCGCGTGTAGGAAGGCGTGGACGTGATCGCAAATCCCATGGTTTTGACCAATTGTCCTTCTCACGATCTAGGGTGGCATCCACCGATAGATCAATGAGCTGAGGATAGACAAGAGATAATAGTAGAAGGTCCCACCAACCGTCTCTTGTAGTACCTTCGAGTACCACATCAAGCGTTTGTAACGCATTGCATTTCAGACTTTGAAGTAGAGCGGGCGAATTCTGCAAGACAATTTGGAGTGATTTCAGACTCGAAAGCTCCAATGGGGGAATACCCCCAATCTCCACATCATGGAGAACGAGTGATGTAAGAGATGATAGCAGAGGTAGCGCCTGAAGGAGATTCAGATCGGTCGCATCGAGCGCGTTCTGGTCTTTTTTGACTCGTTTGAAGGGCTTTATAGTCTTAGGTCCTGCTCCTCTAGTTTGGGCCATACTGTGTGTCTCAACAGCCAGGCGAGACAGCGAACACAGACCATCAGGCGGTGCTTGGATGAGGCCACGGAATGGTTCTCGTGCTAATTTGTGCAGACAAATATCCAACGTACGGATGCGGTGTGCCTCCGGGGCTAGCCCGTCGACAACCGAACGCGGTGCGCGCGTGCCAACGATCGTCACGTCCAGCTTTCGAGTTTTTGAGAAAAGGAGAGAAAAAGGAAGCACCTTGAGCGAGTCATCATCATCCACAGAAACACATATATTATTCCATATGCTGGGTGTCTCAAGAATGAAGGTCCTCCACGCAATACAAGCTTCCATGAGTTGAAACGGAGCGGCGGGATCGACACGAGCCGCTGCTTCAAAGATTTCCCTGACGATCTCCACTGGGGCACGCATTATGGGATGAGGATTGACAACGCCCTCTTTCTTGCGCGCCTCTTCAAGGAATGCGTTGAACTGGTTCCTGAGATCCAATCGAATCGATGACTGCAAAGCGTGATACAAAACATTACATAGAGGTGGGTTTGGACTTACAGAAGGATCGTGGGGATCAGATTTGGAGCGATCGAGAGCTGCGATCTGAAAAAGCACGGTCCGCATCTTCTCCTTCAGATCGCGGATTTGCATAAGGACTCGCTTTCTCTTGATTTTTGCAGCGTCATCCATTTACAATACGCGGGCAGGGTGCGACGGGTCGGTCGAAGTTGGGTAGGGTCGAAGTATTGAGACTCGACGGGTTCAAGAATTTAAAGTTACATTAGATCGCACAATGCTGCCCGTCAGCCGAGCGAATTTCACACCAAATCCTTTGCATATTTCCAACGCAGCAGATCCCGTCAGCTGGTTCAGGTGAGGAGCAAGCGAAGCCCAGCACTCGTTCTTAAACACCTTGATCCAGTCCCCACATGCACCTGACGTGGAAGCAATCTCATTGGATATCTCAAGGGCGTCTATGGACCTCCTTCAAGTTAATACCTGATATATCGCACTAGTTCCATCGATTTTCCACCCCAAATAGCTTGAAATCTCTCTTGTGTATGCACTAATCGCGACCCCTTGACTTGAGGGAAGCCTCCAATGCCGAGGGCAATCTATGGCGGCCGGAAATTTCCGACCTTCACATTTGAAAGTATTTCCACTTTGACAGCAGCCGAGGCAGGCAGTCTTGGGGGCCTCCTCATGTGCGACGCTGCGACGCTCTCAGGAAGGAGCTCATGGCTATGGTTGCTGAGTAATCGTGACGAAAGGGGAGGCAAGCTCCCCGGAGAGGGCATCCTGCAGGGGCCCGGGCCCAATTCCGACGCACCGCAGAAGGGAAATGGGGAGTATGGATAGCTTGAACAGATCGATCATATCCCTCATGGAGAGGTGATTACTGACCTCGAGGGAATGACATATCGAGGTCCATGAGCCGGGATATGAGAGACTGGTGATCGTTGTCAGTGCTGGACATATGTGGGGTTCACAAGATAGGCACGCATGAATTTACCAAGACACTCCCACATTCTTGGAAAGACTATCATGTTCAGAGACGTTAGATAGGGAATCCAATTATCGACACTTATCATCCGACTGATCAAAATCTCGTAAGGGTTATGGTTCCGCGACTATGTATATCAAGCACCTTGAGCCTGTTCAGTATACTCTGGGCTTTGTCTGCTCATGGTACATTTCAAACCGCTTGGACTCCCTCCTGTTGGGCCACAGCAGATAAAGTGCCTCGAGTTTGGGTGCATCGATCATTTGTAAATAGAATATCGAACAGTGGAGTCATTTTAGCGCGTGAAACGTCGTCAATACAAAACTAATGTCATCTCGTTGATCAACTGATATCGCCCAAATACAAGCGAAGCTCGTGAAGTGCAAATGACCGATGAATGACATGCAACAGTGAATCCACAACCGGTCTTTTCTTTGGGAAGTCCTTGACGCTGGTATATATTCAGCGAAGTGCTATACGCGATACTTGTCCGAGGAAATGCTTTTCCTCGTATGCCAGGGCCAATTTCGGTTAATCTGTTCATCGACAGGATGAAGGGATCTCCCAGGGTGCATTAATTATCTCGAGATATTAAAACCATGGTGTGCACAGATTCGAAAGTTGCGTTGTCTCGGGTCTAGCATAGCCATAGTACCGCAGCTCACATAAACCAGGAAACTCGACAACAGGCATCGGCGTATCATACACTATACCCGGCATATTTAGTTCCAATTTCCGCAATACCAGCAAAATCTGTTCAATCGGCCAGATGAATACTGTGCAAGAATGGGACATGGAGGAGATGCGAACTTGATGGATCAGGAAAGCATCCTATAAACGCGTTAAGCAAGTTCCCCACAGGTATTCGGCTTTTTCATCTGGCGCCCATATGTATTTCCAATCAGAAAATGCAAGCGCAATTGTCAATGTAGTAACACCCTCCCGCGTAAGAAGGCGCGAACGGGATCAAAATCCATACGGGGTTGACCAGTCACCCTCCTCACGATCTAGAGTGGCACCCACCGATAGGTCAATGAGCCGAGGATAGATGAGAGATGATCGTAGAAGGTCCCACCAACCGTCTCTTGACGTGTCTTATACCGCATCGACCCGTGTGCTCCTGACTCGCGACTTGAGCGCAACAAAGGTGCTGGTGGCTTAGTTTGGAGGAGTAAAAAAAAGAAATTCCTGAACGACAGGATGAATACATGAAAAGATAATCGTGACAAACATTGTCTTGCGATTCACAGTCGATTGAAAAGGATTGGTGCGGGATTCGCAACCGCCGCCTTGGGAGCTTGTAGTAGCCCCTCGACCTCCTCCCAACTAAATTTCTTCGTCGTCCGGTCCCACGGTCCCAACCCCAACCCACCATTCGCAAGCGTCCGCTTCGCTTCCACAAACTCCGGCATACGGTGCAATGACGAGGACCCCGCACCCATCTGTACGGTCGAGCCATGTGAAGGACCCCGGGTCATGATGTCTGGAAGCACCGCGAGCGTCAATGGGGATATTTTCTCGATCTTGTCCCAGTCAATACCGGCGTTTTCGGATTCTGAAGACGAGGTGGATTTAGAAGGGGAAGGGGAGGAAGTAGGAGAAGATGGAAGGGCTGCGAGGGGATGTGCCACCCTGCTAGGCATCGAGGGTATCTTGTACTTGGGAGTCCCGCGCATTGGCGTTGGGCCGACGTGGAGCTTTAAAGGGCTAGGAGGAGCCCGTCGACGTTCACGGTTCAGAGGCATGATGCTTATTCAAAACGATTGAGGAGAGTGAAAACGATGTTGCTGGGATTGACGTGAACGATTGGCGTGAACGATAAGCATTGGGAAGAAGCCGATACATACCCACTAGTTCAGGTGAATGCAAAGAGTCTACACGGAACGATGGATAAATCTCAAAGGTGGTTCAATGGGAAGAGGTGACGCACGGGTGGTTCGACGCTCGTTTCCAGCCAAGCGGTCGCTTAGTGTCAAGTAAAAAGGCCAGCCAGTAGTCACACGATCCAGGTCGTGCTTAGTGATGAGTCGATTTTGTAAATTTCGTTCGACACGGAGAATGGAGGAAGTTGGAGTCGTGGTCGAACTTGGGTGGGGTGGATAGCCACCACACGCCAGCACCGACGTTCTCACTCTCGCCCTCGCACGACGACTCAGTAGACCTTAGAAGGTATATAGGAGCATCATGGAGACCCCGGAAGCAGTTCAACTCACCAGGCCCCTGTATTCAAACTCGAAAACGGGTCTACGGAGTCTGAGGAGTAATCGAGTCCAGCTTGTCACTAGTCATACGCAAGTTGTAGTCTCAACCAGTGACCATTCGCCATGGGGTAAGTATGTCGATGGCCAAGGTCTTGCGAATCCAAACAAGCCCCTGACCCTTTGGAGGGGACTCGACGGTTTGAGAGAAAAGCGCGCCGGGCTGGCCCCGGATGGAGAGTATCTTGTCAAATTGTCAAACTCTATTTTCTGTGGCAAACTGGCCTTCTAAATCCTGGCTTGCTCCTTGCTCCCGCGCCCGACCCTGATGGCAGGAGCATGATGCATGTAGCGGACAAAGGGTGAATGTCAGCGGGTCGGTCGATTCGGCTTGTGGATAATTTGGGAGGATTGCTGAAATTGACTAGCTGAGCTGAGATCAGATACACTAAGGATCTACCTCCTCTCTCTATGGGAAAGGCATTATGCATTCTGCATGCAGGCACCAACCCAACTTGGCTCGACCTGGTTCCGAGTCATGCATTGTCCTGCATTTGGTAATCGAGTAAAGTGGCAGGATGTTGACGCCGCCGCCAGCAGATACCACATACCACATATAGCATATAATATATAGCATATAGTGTCAAGTGTCAACGAGTATTACGAACATTGGAAGCGCCGCGGGATCGTGACTTGGACTTTCCAGTTGTGTCATCGTTCCCCTGTCCTCTTGTTTTCCGGCAACCTTCCGAAATTGTCTATTTCTATTTTTTAGGCAACAATAGTGGCGGAGTTGCCTCAAACGGATAGGCCACGCGCCTCATCCGCTCCTCGCCGCCGCCTTGAACGCTACCGTACCTGTACATTCATTGTTCCTAAACGGCAAAGACGCCTGTCAAGTCCCTGTCAAGTCCACTCTTGCTCTGAAGGAACTCGCCACTTACCCGCTCTATAAATCCACACCTCTGTCCGCCTTTTCGAAAGCAGGACATCCCCCTTCCGCCCTGCTCCTCTCCGCAAACCCCCCTCCGCCTCCCTACTCTCCTCTTCCTCAATGTCCCAACACACCATGGATGTCGTGGTCATCGGCTCCGGCGGAGGGCCACTCGAAAATAACCTTTCCTCGTCTGTGTCCAGAAACCGATTGCGTGCATCAGAAACTTACGCGTTGTGCCGCAGATATTTGCTCAAGGCCTCTGAAGCAAAATGGGAAGACGGTTGCATCTCCATCGAAGCCGGTTCAGGCATGGCTACGCTCGCCCGTCTCCTCGAGCACAACCCGAACCTCTTCCACGACCTCACTCCAAAGGATGGCGATAAGAATAAGACTCTGCTTGCCGCTAGGATCTATTCTTACGTCCAGTGAGTCTCCCACTCACCCATCACACTTGTCCTGAGCTTTTTCTTTCTCGTAGAACTTTTCTCATTTCGCATGGCCATCTCGACCACATCCTCTCTTTAGTTCTCGCTGCTGGAGCGCTTCCTGCTCCCGTTCCACTCTCGATTCCTCGCAGTCCTGTCCCTCTCAGCCGCCGCAGGATCATGGGCGTCAAAGGCGTCCTCGACGACATCACCCAAATGTTCAATGGGCGCATCTGGCCCTCTCTCGCCAACGATTCCCTCGACCCTCATATCCACCACACCATGTACCTTTACGATCCCCTCACGCCCTACCTCCCCTCGACCAACGCCACCGACCATGCCGCAGTCTATGCCCCGCTGAACCCGCAGCTTTCCGTCCTCGCCGTCCCAGTATCCCACGGAACTATCTTCGGCACCAGCAACACCTACCATTCCTCCGCCTTCTTCATCCGCCACAACGCAACCCACCGTCAATTCCTCTTTTTCGGCGACGTCGAGCCAGACACAATCGCTCTCCGCCCATCCACTCGTTCCGTCTGGGCCCTTGCAGCCACTCTTATCGTTTCCAGCCCCAACCAGCTGCTCTCCACCATCTTCCTCGAGTGCAGCTACGAACAGTCCCGACCCGATCATCTCCTCTACGGCCATCTCAGCCCTCCGCATGTCCTACGTGAGATGCAAGCCCTCGCGACCGAAATTGTATGGTTGCGCCAACCATCCCTCAAGCAGTCCTCGAACGTATCTACCGCCTCGGAAGAGAACGGTGTCTTCCGTAAGCGGCACAGGAAGAACTTTTTCTCTCAAACCCTTTGGAGATCTCGTAGTCGTGATAGGAGCATGACTTTGCTCCCTTCTCCCGTGTCCCCTATCGAGTCTCCCATTGCTGCAAACGAAAACAGTATCCTCGACCGCGAGCAGCTGAGAGGCGCTCTCACGGGCGTGAGGCTCTTCATCATTCATTGCAAGGATCCCTTGACTGCTGATGATCTTTCTGACCCTTCTCGCCCTATTGCTCATGTTATCACTGACCAGGTCAAGGCCCTGGTCGGTGCGGAACAGTTGGGTTTGGAGGTGTTGCCCGCAGAACAGGGCACCCGCATCGGTGCAACTATTTCTTTGAAATATCTTTCTGTCGTGTACTGATCTCCTTCCTTTAGCCATTTAACTTCGTTCACCGATCCATGCCTCAATTACCACCACAACAATTTTCTCTGATGTCTCCCTCTGTAGCCCTATATCAATCCCCCGGATCCCAACTTTGAAAAAGCCTACAAAAAATGCACCATGTG
>Ga0307515_10010650_pt1 | contig 17579 bp, 1 predicted proteins | sample 17_EM_MG_FD_194513 | JGI IMG/M metagenome (GOLD analysis project Ga0307515, IMG submission 194513) | Populus trichocarpa ectomycorrhiza microbial communities from riparian zone in the Pacific Northwest, United States - 17_EM | ecosystem: Host-associated > Plants > Roots > Unclassified | place...
AAGGCGAAAAAAGAGAGGGTATATAAGAGAGAGAATAGAATTATAAGGATATGGACGCGCTTAGCGGACAGAGGCGGCGCTAAAAGAGCTTAATAAAAATTAAAGCCATTAGCTCCAGAGGCGGGAATTAGGAGAGGAGGCTAAGACTATTTATATATCACTATAAAATAGAGACTCGCCTATTAGAAAGGCCGCAGTTAACTATATTAATTATTAGTCTAAGATATAGGGGAATAAAGTAATAAGTGGGCTGGACTTATATATGTATTAGCGCTAAAGGAACGGCAGAAATGCCTTAATGCGACCGTGCTAGGAACTAGTAGCAAGAAGAAAAGGAGGCGCAGTGTTAGGAGAAAGGAAAGATGGAGGATAAGAGGAAAAGTAGTGAGAGAAATGGCCTTTTATAGGTTGAGGTTGAGGGGCAGTCTTGGCTTAGCCGGGGTTAACAAGTAAGGGCGCTTTACCTGTAAAGGAAGCCTCCATTTCCTAATGCAGTTTCCCGCGCAATGAAATAACTACTATAATATTTATACAGCCCTTACTTACGGGGAGGCTAATAATAAAGTTAATTAAGATATCCTTCTATCTTTAGTCCGGAATAGGTAGTGGCTTTAAAAGGCCGTTATACGTCTTATATAAAGCTTTAACTTGTCGGCAAATATAGTAGCTAGAGATATATCTTTATATTATATTATGCATATTCGGCCAATAGTATTCCTATTAAAGCAGTTCTAGGGGTTTTCCTTAGCTTAAATAGCTGGCTACTAGTAGATCGTGTATATATTTAAAGAGCTTAAGCTTAAGTTTATTATAGTTAGGTATAACTAGGCGGTTTTAGTAATATAAGCGGTTTCTACGGGCTTTATATTTACTTAAAGAAATCTTTTTAGAGCGTTTAATGCCATCTTATATTAGCTTAAGCATCTCTTAGATAAACTCGTTATTTAGGTATTTATCAACTATAATCTGTTTAATTAATTAATTAGTTATTTTAAGGACGTGTACTATAAGATTTTTAGTAGGAGGGTTAAATAGTTTAAGGCGAAGTAAGGTCTAATTTTAGTAAAAGCGCGCTTTTTTTTAGGGCTAGCGCGTTTTATAAGCATTAGGTTAGGGTATTAGGCTCCTAACCTTAAACGCCTAGGTAGTATATAATTAAGAATTAAAAATAAGACAGATATTCTAACTAGTGGGCCTAATAATAACTTAGCTGTTTTATAGTCGTAAAGTACTATAGATTCTTATAGTCGCTAAGGACCTTAATTAGAAATCCGGCGCCTTCTAGTTTAGGTCGCTATTGCTTAAAGCATCTAATAATAGCTAGTAATTCTTTATTATAGATTTTATAATTATATTTAGTAGGGCTTAGTTGCTTTAAGAAATATACTATAGGGTATAATACTCCTTCTTTATTATATTAAGACAGAATACCTTTAGTAACGTAATTAGATAAGTTGGCTTCTATAATACTTATTCGTTTTAGGTTAAAGTATTAAAGTATAGGTATAGTAATAAACATAACCTTTAGGTAAGTAAAGGCCTTCTTATATTCCTTATTAAAGATAAAAGCTTTATCCTTTTAGGTTAAAGCTATAAGGGGTAAAACTAGGGCGGAGAAGTTATTAATAAACTATTAGTAGAAATTAGCAAATCCTATAAAGGTTCTTATATCCTTAACGTTCTTAAGTTCTTACTAGTTTATAATTGCGTTAACTTTCTTTAGGTCTATTTATATACCGTTTATATAAATAAGAAGCCTAAGGTATAGGACTTCTGTTTTATAAATTTTATATTTATCTATATCTAATTATAGACTAGCTCCTTATAGGGCTTATAGGATAAGATTAACATATTTCTAGTATTTAGTTAGGTTATTACTGTATATTAGGATATTATTAATATAAGCAGTATAGAAAATATCTAAGTAGGGACGCAGGGTATTATTTACGTAATATTAAAACGAGCTTAGAGCGTTTATAAGGCTAAAGAGTATTACTAAGTACTTAAATAATCTATATTAGTACGAAATATAGTAAGCTATTTATCTCCTTTTGTAATATAGAGGCGGTTAAATATAGAGATAATATTAAGCTTTATATAAAAGTGAGCCTTACTTAATTAGTTTAGCGTCTCTTATATTAGCGGGATTAGATATTAGTTCTTAACAGTAACGGCGTTAAGAGCTTAGTAGTCTATATAGAAGCGTAGTTTACCACCTAGTTTCTTAATAAAAATTACTAGTATGGCTATAGGTAAAGAGCTTACTCTAATAAATCCTTTACTTAAGTTCTTGTCTAGGTACTTCCGTAGTACTTAAAGTTTATTTTAAAATATCCCGTATAGGGGTCTAAATCCAGGCTTCTTCCCTTCTTTAAGTACAATCTTATAATCATACAGTCGGTATTTCGGTAGCTTATTAGCTTTCTTTTATAAAAATACATCTAGGCGGTTATAGTACTCTACTAGTACCTTTATAGTAGGGTTAGTATACTTTTTCGGTACTAAGGCTTTTTTAATATTAGCTATAGTAACAATAAAGATTATATATTTAGGTTTTTTAGCAAGTTATGCTAACGAAGTAGCTTTAATTATGCGGATATCTAGGGGGCTAAGCTTGCTTAGATCGTCCATAGTTTCTTATTTAGGTTTAGGTTTAATATTAGGTATAGAGTTAGTATTAGAATCGGGTTTAGGTTCTTTAAGTATTCTTTTTATTATAGGGTACTAGTTCTTCTAGTAGTTTTATATACTAAGCTTAAGCTTCTACTTAGTTTAGGGCAGTATAGTACTTAGGGTCTATTTATAGGGTTTAGTTAGAATTTTTAGATCCTTAATAGATATTAGTGGAATTTGGTAGAATTCTTAGGCTAGTGGAATTTAGTGGAATTCTTAAGCTAGTGGAATTGGGTGGACTTCTTAGATATAAGGTAGACGTTAATAGAAATTTTAGACTAGTAGATCTTAGTAGATTTTTTAAATTTTAGTTTAAGGTCTAAGCAGTAAGTTATAAGGCACTTCTGCTTATAACAGGAGGCGGTAAATAAAAGCTTAAGATTATTCTAATTAATAGTTACCTTATATAGCTTTATCTGGGGTTGTCTAAGGATTATTAGGTAACCTAGAGTGGTAATAAAAGCTTAATTAGTTCTTCGTGGTTTAGGTATTAGAGTCTTAGGTTACCACGTAGGTAATATAGCCTAAGACGGTGCGTTTGCTATTAAATTTAAATATATTAATATGCCGGTCGAGGGGGGTTAGGGTAAAACTATTATCTTACATAAAGATCTTATTAATAAATCCTATGCCGCTAGCTCCTATATTAATTAGGATTTAAGCATTAGCCTATTAACTATTCTACTAAAGACGGCAGTTAATAGTTATACTATAGTCCTAAGAGTCGGAGTTTATAACGTTAAATACGTTTAATAAAATCCTATAGTAGAGCTGTCCTAAAGAGCGACTTAGCTCTAGGACCTTCCTTTTAGAGGTAATTAAGGCGGGGTTCTTATAAGACGTTAGTTAGGGCTTTATCCTTATAAATAGTACTTACTAGTTATTAAGCTAGAGCTAAATAAAGATTAGGGACGGTAGCTAGAGGATTGGGGCGGTAGGCTGCTAGCGTTAACTATTTATAGATTTTTTTAAAAAGGGGTAGAGTAGTAGTTAGAGAGGTAGGAGTTACTTCTATATTTAAAGTAGAGGCCTAGCGTAATACGTCATTCTTATTTAGAAGACCCCAGTAGGGCGTATCCTAGGGTCCTAGTGTTAATATCTATAGCATTGGGGTGCTTAAGCTGAGATAACTTAGTAGACGTTTGTAGGGCTATTATATTATATTAAGGAGCGTAGTATATTATTATACCGTTTATTAATAACATTTACGCAGGCATTAAGGGCTCTTAGTAGATCTACGCCTATTAGGGAGGTTTTTAGTTTAGGGCTTAGGGACTTAATAAGGCTATTAATTAGTGCGGAGTCGTTCCAGCCTGTTTCCTTTATATAATGGTTAAATTTAGAAAAGTATACTAGGAAACTCTTCGTTCCTTAAGCTATATAGTTTATTTTTCTTTAAGTAGTAGCTTAGTGGTTTAGGTTACTATACGTAGCTTTAAGAAGTATAACTAGGCTTTATACTAAGTTTGGCTAAAGAGGTTTAATAAGGTTAGCTGCCTTTCCTTCTAGTTAACTTAGGGCGTAATAGAGTTGGTTAGTTTTAGTTAGGTAGCGGTTAGCGTTACTAATTAGCTTATTTTTAAGCTAGCTTAAAAATAATTAGAGTTTTTATTATTTACTAGTAAATACTAAGGGATTGTAACGTTTCCCGCCCTAACGTCGCTATTCTGCCAAAAAGATACGGAGTGCTTGCAAACTTGTTTGCAAGCGCGGCGGGATTTAATATATGTACTCTTACAGGGATCTAGTAGTCATTTAGATTGTTATGGTATAGTAGTCGGCTTAGGGTAAGAGACTACTATAGGTTTAGGGCTTACGTTCTGCGTGTTTATCTCTAAAGATAGCGTTTAGTCTTAAAGTCCTAACGTAGGCATCTTAAGGGTGCGGATTTCTTCTTAGAGGTCCTTAATTAATTGCTAGTATTATGCTTCTTATTCGGCTTATTATTAATTTAAAATGGCTTAGTTCTATATAAGGGCCTCTATAAAAGACTTCTATATCCTAATAAATTGTTCTTAGAGTGTAGATATAATGCCGGTGGCTATTATAGGAGTTTTAGGTTCGTTCTGTATGTTAATAATAATATAGGTAATTTACGTAATATAGTGTTACGGAGTAAGTATAAGCGGCGATAATATATAGTAATGTAGATATTATTAAGCTATACATATAAACTGTATAAGGAGGTTAAGACGTTATATAAGGAAAGAAGGTAGGAAAATAGGAAGAAAGGGTATATATATATAGAGCAGAATAGGATTTAGGTGGTAGTCTTAGCAGGACTTAGCAGGATTTAGTAGAACTTAGTAAAATATAGTAGAATGCGGTAGATTGCCGTTAGATTGCTGCAGATTGCTATTAAATTGCCGTCTTGTAGTCGGTCCTTAGTTACTAAGTCGGTGGAAATAGGTGGACGTATATAAGGTATTATGGGGGTATCCTATAATAGAGTATAAGTATCTTTTAGAGCTTCTAATAGCTCTAATAGGAGCTATTAGGAGCCTATTAGTACTGTTAAGAGGTATAAATATTTTCCTAATGCACAACTAACTAACTATTCTACTATAACCTATCTACTATAGATAACCAATCTACTGTAGAGAGTTAGCCTACCATTACTATAGATAGCTACTATACTATAGGCGTACGGAAGACGTATAGCAGATATAGGTAACAACTACTACAATATACTGCACTATAGACGATCATCACTACCATCACTATAATACTATACTATACTATAAAACTAAACAGCTACTACAATATGGGTATACCCTAGATGCACCGCTAGGGTGGCTATAGTAGGGGGAAAGGGGCTAGCTTATATTACTTTAGTATGTTAAATATAAGGTATATAGATAAATTAGTATTTATACCCTATATAGGACAACCTTGTAAAAAAAAATTGTAGGAGTAAGTTTATATAGCAAAGTTCGCCCTTATAAAATATCTATTCTCTAGGACATAAATCTAGGATTAATAGCTATTAATTACTAATTTCCTATCTATTTCTTTAGTAAAGAGGAGAAATAGAATATACTACTATAAAAAGCTATATAGGGATAATTAGTAGCTATTTCTAAGCTAATAAGCTATATTAAGTCTCTTATTCTTATATATAAAACTATATAGTAGAAATAGATAAAAGAGCTAAGATTTCCTTAGTGCGAACTAGATAATATAGAGTAAAATACTAAAATAAAAATATATTAATAACTAGCAGCTCATGTTACGGACGCCTTAAGTACAATATTATAACTACTTAGAGAAGAGTTAAAAGAAGCTAGTTGGTTAATAAGAGCACGGTTTAGGATAAAACTGGTTAAACCATATAATAAGGAATAGTAGGCGAGGTTATATAATGTAATCTATATAATCTATACAATCTAAGAGATCTATAATAGAGCAAGTAGAGTAGACAGAGTAGATAGAGTAACAACTTTCTTAGCAGTAAGGTTGTGTATTTAAAGGACCTCAGTCTCTACCTAGATAGTTCTTTCCTTGTAGTAAATCTTAGAATATAATTAGAGTTAATCTATTAGGCAACTACTCCACTAGTTATTATTATATTATTAACTTCTTATTTACCTATATACCTAGCCTATTAGTAAGTCTACCGTAGAATTTCCTATAAGGCTTTATTACACATTTACTACCTAGTTATAGTATTAAGAAAGTTAAATAATATGCCACTAAAAGTAGTAGTTATAACGCTATTGACGGTAGTAACTGCCTTAAGGTCTAGAGGAGATACTAGCATATAAGATATAGATTCGCAGCTAGTTACGGTAGGGCAGTTATAGGAAATAGTTGATCGGTTAATAGATAATAATTAAATACTTAAAGATTAAATTAATGGCATTAGAGCGGCGAAGGTAAAGTTACCTTTAATTAAGCGATTCTTAAGGGAGAAGTTAAAGCTTAAAGGATTCCTTATGTAGATATATTTTAAAGTTATATAGCAAGGAGTAAAGCTAGTAATACCTATAGATTAAGTAGTATATATAGGATTGTTCTTAACGGGAAGAGTACTTAAGTAGTTTAAACCTTATTTTACCAAGATATAGATAAATAGTATAATAACTACTAATTAAGAGGTGTAGTATATATTTACCAATTAGAGTAGGTTTGCGAAACAGTTAATATAGATAGTTAGACTTAAGGTAATAACTATAGTGGAACAAAAGCTTTAAAACCTAGTATAGCGAACTTTAGTAATTGAGTATATAATATAGTTTTAGACGCTTGCTATATAAGTTAAATAAAATAATAAGGCGTTTATAGTATAGTATAAATAGGGACTTAAAGTAAAAGTCTAGAACGCGATTATCTAAATAGAAGATGCGGAAACTATAAGAGAACTAATTAATTAAGCGATTAAGATTAATAATAGGATCTATTAAAGGGAATAAGCCAAAAAAGGGTAGGATAGAGTTTTATAATTGTATAAGGCGTAGAGCATATATTAATAAATATAGAGTTATAAACTATAGAATGGCGGACTAGAGCTAATGGACCTAAGCGGCACTAAAGAATCTAAGAGATAAAATAAGAAACTATAAAAACCTAAAGGTTAAGAATTAAGTAATTACAGGACTAAGGAGTAGAGGTTAAACCAGGGATCTTAGTAGTAGAAGACGTTTAGGCGGACTCTATAGTAAGAATAATAGTTTAAATTAAGAGCTTATATAAATTGCGGAAAATAGGGTTATTTTACTAAAGACTATAGAGGTAGTTAGAGTAACTATATGGTAAGGGGTACTAGGTTGTTAGAGTACAATAATATAGATATAAGTGTATTGCGCGGAACTAAGGAGTGTTTAATTAAGCACTTTACGTTTTGTTATAACAACGTATACTAAATTTATAAAGATGCTAAGTACGGCGCAAGCTATTAGCTATAAGAGCTAGAGTTATAAGAACTTAAAGGAACTAAAGAGTTAGATAAAGAATAAGATTGACTTTATAAACTAGATTAAGATGTTATAGTAATATATAAATAAAGATTAGCAGAAATAACAATGGAGTTAAAGTACTTATTAATTAATAGCGATAAGGAGGGAAAGGAGGCTAGCTAGGGGCACTTAAACCTTAAGTACGCAATAAAAGCAGAGACTAAAACTATTATTAAGTAGGGTTTAGTAATAGGTATTATAATACCATTAGATACGGCATCTATCGCTTTATAAAACGGAAGGAGTAATATTTAAAGACGATTAAGCAAGCAGACGACTACTAGTACTAGCTTACTACTTAATAAAGGTAAAGAGCTATAGGTCTAAAATTCTTAGAAAGAGATAAGGAAGGCTTTAAACTTATATAACGCGATAAGGATAGCTTAAGAACCTATAATAGACGAAAACCGATAGAAAAGAGTAGTAGCTTAGTTTAAAGACAAATAAATAAGTATAGGATAAAGGTTCCTAGGGAACTAAGACTTTAAAGAATAAATAAGGTCTATAGCAGTCCTAGGTAAATATAATGTTTAGCCTAAAGTTTAAAAAGTTAATATAATAATTAAAAGGTTTAATAATATTGAAAACCTATTTATAAGACGCAATAGAACAGAAACTATAGAGGAATTTAGATAATAAATTCTCGTATAGTAAGAACAGAAGTTAGACTAAAGGTTAACTATATTAGAACGTGTAAGGGATAGAGCACTTATACGAAAAATTACTAATAGACTAAAGATAGGCATACTAAGAGCTAAATAGTTAAATAAACTAGAAGAAGGAGAGGATCTAGGAATCCTAACTGGGTTTGTAAAACGATATATAAAAGGTTGCAATAATATAGTAATAAAGAGATACTTCCTTATAGATAAATTATACATACTTATAGAACTATACCACAAGTAGTATAACTAAAGAGGGAATAATAAGTGGAAAGATTTCTATATATGGCTAGATAAGAAGGCTATACTAGATTAAGCTATATTAGAGAGATAGATAAGCTATATTAAAGGAGGATTAATTATAATACTAAAGAGTTTAGAGGAATAGGCTGTAGACTAGAAAGAGATAATATAGATATTAGTACTAGTAAACAGGATAGTAGTATTTAGATTAACACGAGAGAGGTTTAAACTTAAGAACAAAAATAAGCTATAAGTTAACCTAAAATACTTAGCGTATTATATATTATTATAGATAGCATATATAGATAATATATATAATATATATAGAGCACTAAAGGATAAATAATGCAAGTACCTAATAAGGATATATTAGGCACTAGATAAAAGGGGGTTTAGAAATACTAAGTATATATATAAATAGCACCTAATAGAAGTATAGGAGTTAGGTAACTTAATACTTTAACTAGAAAGATTCCTTATAGAAGAATACTTAGACGGATAATAGTAGTAGGAATGCCTAGTGAATACGTATCTATAGTATATTAAGGAAAAGAAATAAACTAAGTATTGGTTTAAGGAGAACTAAGTATAGTTAGGATCTAGTAGCTAATAGTTAGGAAAAGGAGAGGCCTATAAAACTAGAGGGAGCTAATAGTAGAGCCTTAAACCCTTAAAGAAATTATAGAATAACACCTAAATTTAAAACTTAATTAGTAAGATTAAAAGTTTAAAGTATTAGTAAATAGTGGAGCAATAAGGAACTATATATTACTAGCAGCAGTAAAAAGGATAGGGTTACCGTATAGGCAAAAGAAATACCTATATTTACTTATAACAATTTTAGGAGATCTAATAGCCTATAGAGGAGGCATTATTAATCTTAAAATAAGACCTATTTAGTTAACTATTAAAGGAAGACTAGTTAAAATATCTTTTAATATCCTACCGTTGGGGAAGGACGAGGTAATCTTAGAAATGCCTTAGTTATAGGACTACAATCTAAGGATTAATTAGGTTATAGGTTAAGTTAATATTAGAGGTACTTAATAATATAGGATGCGATAACAGACTAAGATAGTATAGTACTAAGTTAGAGCAATATATAAAGAGACTAAGCGAGGCTTAAGTTATATACTAAAGAGATACTATAAGTATGGTAAAAAGCTATAGAGCTTAGAAAGTAAAAAGCTGTTAAAGTATATAGTATATGTCATAGTACGTGCCGACTGTTAAGGTACGAGGTACGAGGTGACTGTATATTATTAATAAACGATATCGTGTGAGGATCTATGTAGGAGGTAAGGCGGTATATATACACGTCGCTTAGGGGTTAGGTTTGTGCTCGTGTTATAACAATACTAAGTTATAACAATACGTTAGGTCGGTGCCGTGACAGTATATCCCCCTTCTAAGGCGAGCTTCTGTAAGCTAAGTGACGGCAGTAGAAACGCGGAGGTAAAAAAACAGATATATATCCTTATCCTTCTAGTCCTTAAAGGTTCTCGTCCTTCTAGTCCTTAAAGGTCCTCGTCCTTACAGTCCTCAGACCCTCCTACCTATATCCCTACTATATCGCTCTCTGCTAGTGCTCGTTTTAAGCACTAAATAAAGCCAAATGCAAAGGGGTAAAACGAAGGAGATGAGAAAAAAATTTATCTACGGGGTGTATGGCGGATATTAACACTTAAAAGGCTTAAAGTTGCGGAGATTAAGGTTAAGGCGTAGACTCAAAAGGCTCGGAGTGCGGAGATCGAGGTTAAAACGTAGATTCTTGTCGCGGTAAACTTAAAGCACTATTTATACGAATTCGAAGACGGAAATAAAGACGGAAACGGAGACGATATCGTAACCTATAGTCTTATACTGTAATTAAGACATAAGGAATATAGCCCATAGGGTGTCTCCTTGCAGCCGGCTTAGAAACTTAAACGTAAAGTAGTAGCATGGCTAGAAATAGACTCGGAGATAGAGACGGAGGCGGAGGCGGAGATAGAGATCAGTAACCTATAGCTTTTAAGAAGAGGATATAGCCCGTAGGGGGAACACCTAGCGTCCTAGTCTACCCGCAGCTAGCAGCCCCTATTCCTTCCCGCGGGCATAAAACGGCATACTCCGCGACCAGTAGCCTACGGCCCGCTAGTAAGGTCTGCAGCTAGCTTATAAAACTTAGGATATAAAGTAGTAAGATATTAGCTCGTTGGAGATAGGGATATAGAGAAGAGGTTGGCTCGGGGACTTAAATGGATTTAACGTGCAGAGATTTTACTAAGTCGGCATTATCGTAAAATAGGGGTAAGAATCCCGCCCGGGGTAGGGTCGTAGCTTTAGAATATAGCTTTAGAACGGTGGAAATAAAGCCCTACTAGGGGCGTATAAGATGACACGACATACTGTTATAGTACGTGCTAACTGTCAAGGTACGAGGTATGAGGTAACTGTATATTATTGACAAACGATGTCGTATAAGGATCTATGTAGGAGGTAAGGCGGTATATATACACGTCGCTTATGGGTTAAGTCTGTGCTCGTGTCATAACAACACTAAGTCATAATAATGCGTCAGGTCAGTGCCGTAACAGGATAGGACTATAAAATAGAATTAGAACTAGGAACTAGTTTAAAGTTCTTTCTAATATATAAGCTTACTAAAATAGAGTTAGTAGCGCTTAAGGGGTTTATCTAGGAGAATTTATAAAAGGGATATATTAGACTATTGCAGTTATTAGCGGGATATCTAGCATTATTTATACTAAAGAAAAAATGGAAAACTTAGGATATATATTAACTATAGATAGTTAAACAGCATTACTAAAAAGGATAGGTATTCTTTACCCTTAATTAGCGAAATCTAGGATAGGATAGGTAATGCGTAAATCTTTATAAAGATAGATCTAAGATAGGCATACTATTAGATTAGGATTAAGGAAGGCGATAAATAGAAGGTAGCCTTTAGGTTAAAGGGAGGACTATATAAACCATTAGTTATGCAATTTGGACTTATAAATGTACTAGCAACGTTCTAAAAGCGAATTAATAGTATATTAGGAAAATACCTTAATGAGTTTATTATAGTATGTCTTAATAATATTATCATCTACTTAATAAGTAAGAAAGAACATGGAGAATATGTTAAGTGGGTCTTAAGGAGACTATAGAAAGAATAGATGCTAGTAGCAATTAAGAAATACAAGTTCTTTATAAGGAAAACTAATTTTATAGGATTTATTATTAAACTAGGAAAGATCAGCATGGACCTAAAGAAAATTAAAGCTATAGTAAGTTAGTAAGAACTAAAGAACGTTATATAGTTAAGATCGTTTTTAGGGGTTTATAACTACTATAGTGCTACGAAGTAAGTATAAGTGACGATAATATATAGCAAAGTAGATATTATTAAGCTATATATATAAACTATATAATAAGATTAAGACGTTATATAAAATAAAAAAAGGTAGAAAAATGGGAAGAAAGGGTATATATTGTTAACTTAGTTGCTTAGTTAATATATACACGGAGTAAAATAGGATTTGCTAGAACTTAGCGGAATATAGCAGAATTTAGTAGAACTTGGCGGAATATGGCAGAATATAGTAGATTGCCATTAGATTGCCATAGGTCGCGGCAAATAGATAGTAGAAATAGGTAGGTATGTATAAGGTGTTCTAGGGGTGTCCCGTAATAGTACCCCCCCTTTAAACTCGAGCTTCTGCGAGATAGGGCTATAGTAGTTCTAGGTAGAGTTTATAAAAGTCTTTTATGGCTTATATAAGTCCTATAGAGTTAATGGGTTCCTATAAGGGCTTAATAAAGCCTCTCTATTTCGTAAGATATATATATTAGGGTTTCCGTTTATTATACTTAATATTATTAATTCTTTTAATAAAGTACTTATTCTTACTATCCACTTTAACTAATAGGGGAGGGTCTTATATTTATTTAGGCAGGGCGTTTAATACGGGGGTAGTAGGGTAAAGAACTAACGTATAGAATACGGGGTAGATTTTAACCGTATTAGGGAGCTTTAGTTAATAGGCGTAAGAGAAAATAACCTTCTTAACCTTATAAGGGCCAGCGTTCTTCTAATTAAGTTTCTTAGCAACTTGTTTTATATTTAGATTTCTTATATCTAGCTAGATAAAGTTACCAATTTAATAAGCTAGTACTAGAGTTTGTTTTTTATTCGCTGCGGCTTTATAAATAAATTAGGCCTATATTATTTCGTTAATAAGAAACTGTTATAGTTCCTCTATCTTTTCTATAAATTTATTTACTTTTATAACTTATAGGGCGTAATAAGCGGAGTAAGGAATATTACTAAAAGGTTTAAAACCTATTTATAGATGCTAGCTATAGTTAGCCAGGAACGGGGAGACCTTTATAGTTTTTAAGACGGAATTATTTATAGTAAACCTAGTAAATATAAGCTAGTTAATCTAGTTATCTTATAAATACGACGTGTATATCCGGATATACTATTCTATTATAGCGTTTATATATTCTATTTAACTATCTATTTTTAGGTAATATATAGTAGACAGTAGTGCTTTAATACAGAGTTAGGTAGTTAGTTTTTTTAAAATATAGAGATAAACTAGCTACCTATATTGGAGATAATTATTTTAGGGAGTCTATAGAGTTTCTATACGTAATCTAGGAACAGTTAAGCAACGGTAAGCGTTAATATATTAGGGCCGGCGATTAAGTGCCTTATTTTAAATAGTTAGTCTATAACTACTATAATATTTATACACCCTTTACTTATAGGGAGGTTAACAATAAAGTTAATTAAGATATCCTTTTATCTTTAGTCCAGAATAGGTAGTAGCTTTAAAAAGCCGTTATACGTCTTATGCGAAGCTTTAGCTTATCGGTAGATATAATAGCTAGAGATATACCTTTATATTATATTATATATATTCGGCTAGTAATACTCCCGTTAGAGTAGCTTTAGGTTTTTTTTTTAGCCCGGGTGGCTGGTAATAGGTAGGTTATATACGTGTTTAAGAAGCTTAAGCTAAAGTTTATCGTAGTTAGGGATAACTAAGTGGTTTTAATAATATAAGCGGTTTCCGCGAGCTTTATATTTACTTAAAGAAATCTTTTTAAAGCGTTAAACGCCCTCTTAAATTAGCTTAAGCGTCTCTTAGATAAACTCATTATTTAAATATTCATTAATTATAATCTGTTTAATTAATTAAATAGTTATTTTAAGGACGTGTACTATAAGGTCTTTAGTAAGAGAATTAAATAGTTTAGGGCGGAGTAGGGTCTAATTTTGGTAAAAGCGCGCTTTTTTTAGTACTAGCGCGTCTTGCAAGCGTTAGGTTAGGGCATTAGGCTTTTAACCTTAAACGCCTAGGCGGTATAGAATTAAGAATTAAAAATAGGATAAGTATTCTAACAAGCGGGCCTAGCGGTAGCTTAGCTGTTTTATAGTTATAAAGTACTATAGATTCTTATAGTCGCTAAGGACCTTAATTACAAATTCAGCGCCTTTTAGTTTAGGTTACTATTGTTTAAAATATCTAATAATAGTCAGCAATTCTTTATTATAGATCTTATAGTTATATTTAGCTAGGCTTAGCCATTTTAAGCAGTATACTATAGGGTATAATACTCTATCCTTGTTATATTAAGATAGGATACCTTTAGTAACGTAGTTAGATAAATCAGCTTCTATAATACTTATTTGGTTTATATTAAAGTATTAGAGTATAGGCGCGGTAGTAAATATAACCTTTAGATAAGTAAAGGCCTTTTTATATTCCTTATTAAAGATAAAGGCTTTATTCTTTTAGGTTAAAGCTATAAGGAGTAAAACTAGGGCGGAGAAGTTATTAATAAACCGTTAGTAGAAATTAGTAAATTCTATAAAGGCTTTTACGTCCTTAACGTTCTTAGGTTTTTACTAGTTTATAATTACTTTAACTTTCTTTAGGTCTATTTATATACCATTTATAAAAATAAGAAGCCTAAGATATAGGACTTCTATTTTATGGAATTTGCATTTATCTATATCTAATTATAAACTAGCTCCTTATAGGGCTCATAGGACAAAATTAGCGTGTTTTTAGTATTTGGTTAAGTTATTATTATATATTAGGATGTTATTAATATAAGTAGTATAGAAGATATCCAGGTAAGGACATAGGGTATTATTTAGATAATATTAAAACGAGCTTAGAGCGTTTATAAGGCTAAAGGGTGTTACTAAGTATTTAAATAATCTATACCGAATACGAAATATAGTAAGCTATTTATCACCTTTTGTAATATAGAGACGGTTAAATATAGAGATAATATTAAGCTTTATATAGTAGCGAGCCTTACTTAGTTAGTTTAACGTCTCTTATATTAACGGAATCGGATATTAGTTCTTAATGGTAACGGCGTTAAAAGCTTAGTAGTTTATATAGAAGTATAGGCCGCTGCTAGGTTTCTTAATGAAGATTACTAGTACGGCTATAGGCGATAAGCTTGCTCTAATAAATCCTTTACTTAGGTTCTTATTTAAATACTTTTATAGCCCTTATAGTTTATTTTAGGATATCCCGTATGAGGGTCTAAATCTAGGCTACTTTTCTTCTTTAAGTATAATCTTATAGTTATATAGTTGGTATTCTAGTAGTTTATCGGCTTTCTTTTAAAAGAATATATTTAGGCAGTAATAATACTCTACTAGTACCTTTGTGGTAGGGTTAGTGTGCTTTTTTAGTACTAAGGCCTTCTTAATATTGGCTATTGTAATAGCGAAGATTATATATTTGGGTTTCTTAGTAAGTTATACTAGCATAGTAGCTCTAATTATGTGAATATCTAGGGTATTAAGCTTACTTAGGTCGTCTATAGTTTCTTATATAGATTCTTATTTAGCTTTAAGTTTGGTATTAGGTACGGAGTTAGCGTCAGATTTAGGTTTAGGTTCTTTAAGTATGCTCTTTATAATAGAGTACCAGTCCTTCTAGTATTTTTATATAGTAAGCTTAAGCTTTTGCTTAGCACGGGGTAGTATAGTACTTAGGGTCTGTTTATAGAGTTTAGTAGAATTTTTAGATCCTTAATGGATATTAGTAGAAGTCTTATATTAGCAGAATTTGGTTAAATCCTTAGGCTAGTGGAATTAGGTAAACTTCTTAGATATAAGGTAGATATCGGTAAAAATTTTAAACTAGTGAATCTTAGTAGATTTTTTAAGTTTTAGTTTTAGGTCTAAGTAGTAAGTTATAAGGCACTTCTACTTATAACGGGAGGCGGTAAATAGAAGCTTAAGGCTATTCTAATTAATAGTTACCTTGTATAGCTTTATTTAGGGTTATTTAAGGATTACTAGGGAACCTAGGGTGGTAATAAAAAGTCTAATTAGTTCCTCGTGGTTTAGGTATTAGAGCCTTAGGTATACTACATAGGTAATTCGGCCTAAGACCGTATATTTACTATTAAATCCAAATACATTAATATACTGGTTAAGGGGGGTTAGGGTAAAACCATTATTATATATAAAGATCTTGTTAATAAATTCTATGCTACTAGCTCCTATTTTAATTAGAACTTAAGTATTAGCTTATTAATTATTCTACTAAAGATAATAGTTAACGGTTATGCTATAATTCTAGGAGTTAGAGTTTGTGATATTTAAAGCATTAACGAGATCTTAAGGTAAAGCCGTCCTGGAGAGCGACTTAGCTTTAAGACCTTTCTTTTAGAGGTAATTGGGGCGGAGTTCTTATAGCGTATTAGTTGTAGCTTCGTCCTTATAAGTAGTACTTATTAAATAACGTATTAAAGCTAGATAATAATTGGGGTTAGTAAATAGGGCTTAGTTAAGGTAATTGGTTGCTTATACTAGTCGTCCGTTTATATAATTAGGATAATATAACACTGCCTATACTAGTTGTCTGTATATATTTTTAGGGCAGTAAAATAGAGTAGTAGCTTAAGATATAAGCGTCGCTTCCACACTTAAAATAAAGGCCGTATTTAATGCGTTATTTACGTTTAGCAGATCCTTTTAAGGCGTAAGAGAGGGTTCTAGCGTTAATATCTATAGCGTCTAGGTCCTTACGGATTCTAGACGGCTAAGGGGCAGAGTATTAAGGTGTATATTTTAGGACAAGGCGTAGTATATCGTTATATAAGCTATCAATAACATTAGTATAGGCGGTAAGGGTATTTAGCAGCTTAACTCCTATAAGGGAAGCCTTTAGTTTAGAGTTTAGCGACTCTACCAGGCAATTAATTAAGGCGGGTTTGTTCCATCTAGTCTCTTTAGTATAGTGGTGAAATTCGGCGAAGTATAATAGAAAGCTCTTGGAGCCTTATATTATCTTATTTAGTTTTCTTTATACTATAGCAATTTAGTTAGGGTCGCTATAAGATGCTTCTAGTATAGTAATTAGTTCTTTTATAGTGCTCGGCTAAAATAGGTATATAGTTTCTATAGCGTCTCCTATTAGGCGGCTTATAGCGTAACGTAACTGGCTATTAGGAGTAGGGTAGTAATTAATATTACCGTTTAGCTTGTTCTTAAGTTAGTTAAGGAAAAAGCGTAGTTTATTCCTTTTACCTAAATAGGCGGGAGGATTAGGGAGGCGTTTAGTTAACTTCTTCTTAGGGGTACTAGTTAGCAAATTTAGAGTTAAGAAGCCAGTTTTAGACACGTTCTTTCTACCTAGTATTTATAGGTTAATACTAGTAGGGGTAAGTAGGGGCGACGGTGTAGCAGATAGTAGGTTTTGGTAGATCTCTTTAATTTCTTTTTTAAGAGATTTAATTAACTTATAATGTCGGGCTTCTTAATAGGCGAGGGTATTGGTAAAAGCCTATTATAGAGTCTTTATTTATTTAGTAAATATAGCGTATAGGTCTTTTATAGATATATAGGCTTCTAGGTTATTTTATATACTAGTTAGACGGTATAGGGTATAGATTTAACGTAATATAGTTTTTTTATTTTTTATTTTTTATATCTATTGTATTATACTACGTATAATACTGCGTATGCAGCCTCTAGGCTATGGCGCTATAGTCCTATATACATAAATCCCTT
>Ga0307515_10010651_pt1 | contig 17579 bp, 9 predicted proteins | sample 17_EM_MG_FD_194513 | JGI IMG/M metagenome (GOLD analysis project Ga0307515, IMG submission 194513) | Populus trichocarpa ectomycorrhiza microbial communities from riparian zone in the Pacific Northwest, United States - 17_EM | ecosystem: Host-associated > Plants > Roots > Unclassified | place...
TATTAATATATCTCTCTCTCTCTCTCTCTCTCTATATATATATATATATATATATATATATATATACAAGACTTATCAATTAAATTAAAGATCACCTTCATGTTATAAGAACTTTTGTTATGGTAAAAAGGAAATTTAGATATATATGTCATGATTTTTTCTACAATTCCCCAGTTGATGTTGAGGTTGAATTTAATGGAGTACGTAATTTTGTGTAATTTTCCGAACGAATTCCCTTGTTTTTTTTTATTCTGCTCCATTCATAATTAGTTGTGTTACCAAGTTTACTAACATAGAAATATTTAATATACATTATCAAAGAAATGTATAACGAATAACCATGCACACATGAGCGGAGCAGCCGGAGCTGGTAACATTTGATAGAGTAACAAGATATATTATTAAAAAGTTTATTTATTTAAAATAAAAATATCATACTATTCTATATTTAAATACTAAATAAAAAAAATTAAAATGTTCTGTAGGGGCTCGGGCTCCTACTTGCCTCCCCTAGTTTCGCCCCAGCATGCACATCTAAAAGATTACAATATAACTAATATGAAAAAATAATAAGAAAATATTTTAAGAAATTGTGAACTATTGGACCGCTTCATAAAACATTACTAGTTTGTTTGTAAACGAGTTCTTAGCACTTGAATGAATGTACATAAATTATAAATTTTTTATGATATATATAAAACATATGTTATTACCACAAACGTTACATCTCAAAGGTTCCTTCACTACTAAAATACCGACAAAAACATTTATAAATAAAGAATGAATAGGTAATAATGACATCCATTGATGAAAATGGGACATAATTAACCTAATTCCAGCCCACCAGTTTAGATCCGTAATTAAGGCCACCGACTAGTAAACAGATTTATTCTTCAAAAAACGATTTCTCACTTTGACTAGCCTAACTCTACATCAAATACGTACAAGTGCTTAAAGAAAGGATAGATTGCACCATTTGATCCTTAACAAAGGACAAAATCTAAAGTAAAAGATAGTTAGAGGCTTTAACACTCTTGTCGGTAACTACCAGTCAGACGAGAAACAGCATTCATTTGTAATCAACAACAACTTTACCACGTGGATTTGCTTCTCTAACCTTTCTTCTTCTCTTCGGCCAAAAATATCAATCTTTAGAGTAGTTCGAGCTTGATCTTCTTTATTGACGAGTTTCTGTGTCTTTCTAGATGCGTGATTAACCATTCTTGTTCAAGCATGAAACAAGAGATTATCTAATCCAGAGAGATGGAGAGAAAGAGAGATTACAAAATGAAAAATATCCATTTTCATTATACTGTAGCTAAAGATCAATGCTCTCTCTTTTTTCAATAAGATCCAAGAACACCAGTAAAAGGCACTCGATTTCATCCAAAACAAAAACCCAATTAGTATCAGCATACCTTTCTCTTTATCGTATGTTAAAGAGGAAAAGGGATTACAATGAGAATTAAAGAAAAAGGATATCCCCGCCAAATATGCAAGAAATTATTTATCCATGAGGTGAATGTGGAAGTTGTGTTAGGAACATAGTAATTAAACACGATATCTAGGTCTGGATCATGATATGGGTAAATTTTCTCGAACATTATATATATATATATATATATATATATATATATATATATATATATATTAAAGAAAGACTTCAAAACTAAATAAAATATAATTATAATCACACCCCGCACACTACCAAACATATCTCTGCCTACTTGGCTAACAACAGGATTATTAATCACCCCGTCCACGAGGTGAATAGACTTCTTGAAAATAACAGTGCCTCTTAGTATTAAAAAATTGCATAAATCCATGCCCTTATGATCTGCATGAAACCCAGTTGACCCCAGAAACAGCCGCTTAAGGTAAACCCATTTTGTCAAGTCTAGTACACTAATCATGTCTGAATAGGATTTGAAAAACAAAAATAAAAAAATACCCGTATTAGTTAAATAAAACGGGAGTAGTGTTCGCATCAATTCTGAACCTGAACCTGAACCTGAACCTGAACCTGAATATGAGCAAGAACTCACATGTGAGTGAGGTTTTCTACAGACCAGAGTAGCTGGCACTTTCTAGTTTCCATTACTTAATAATTGCGAAGGATGGGATGGATATTCCTCTGTAATTAAGACTTGAAAATAAGGGCATTTTCTTAAATCTTTTTTTTTAATATATTACTTTTCCCCACTTTTCCATCTGTAAGCAGCTAGTAGCCTAGCCTAGCTAGTAGAAAGAGAGTATGTGTTAAAGACGCGCAAAGTGGTCTCCAACCAACACCAACCCATCCCCACTCCCTCTCTTTCCTTTATATAATCTTCTATCTCCACTCTTCACAAATTCAGGGCTCTAACTCGAAATTCAGCTCTATCACATTTAGCCCTTTGATTTCTTCCCCTCGAAACCTTAACAACAGCAAGACCACCGCTCGCCGTCTTCCTTGATAGCAATACCACTTGTTGATTTCTTTCTTTGACACAAAGAAATGGCTTCACCACCAGACACAAGCAAGACCATAAAGCTTGAGCGTTACAATAGTTACCTTCGCAGGCTACATAGTACAAAAGTACTGAATGCCTCCTCTAAACTTCTCTTCCGTGCTACGCTCCTTATTGCTCTTGTGTTGATTCTCTTTTTTACCCTTAATTACCCTCCACTTTCTGATAATATTCCCAATCATGCCCATCTCCACCACCACAACTTCCTTTCCACTGCCTTCTTCACCTCCTCAGCCGGCGGTGGCGCTGCCTGGGAAAAGCAAGTCCGCCACTCCTCCACTCCAAAAAGGCGAAATGGGCTCTCTGTTTTAGTGACTGGGGCAGCTGGTTTTGTTGGTTCTCATTGCTCTCTTGCCTTGAAGAAAAGAGGTGATGGGGTTCTTGGTTTAGATAACTTCAACAGTTACTATGACCCAACACTTAAAAGAGCAAGACAGAAACTTCTGTTGAGACATGAAGTTTTCATTGTTGAAGGTGACTTGAATGATGCCTCATTGTTAAGAAAGCTTTTTGATGTTGTTCCTTTCACACACATCCTCCATCTTGCTGCACAAGCTGGGGTTCGTTATGCCATGCAAAACCCACAATCCTACGTGAGCTCAAACATTGCAGGTTTTGTCAATCTTCTTGAAGTTGCAAAAGCTGCAAATCCACAGCCAGCTATTGTCTGGGCATCATCAAGTTCAGTTTATGGACTGAACACTCAAGTACCCTTCTCAGAATTGGATAGAACAGATCAGCCAGCAAGTCTTTATGCAGCTACCAAGAAAGCAGGAGAAGAGATTGCACATACTTATAATCATATTTATGGTCTTTCACTCACTGGATTAAGATTCTTCACAGTTTATGGTCCATGGGGTAGACCTGATATGGCTTATTTCTTCTTCACAAAAGATATCTTGCAAGGTAAACCAATTGATGTCTACCAAACTCAAGATGACAAGCAAGTGGCTCGTGACTTCACTTACATTGATGATGTTGTCAAAGGGTGTCTCGGGGCATTGGACACAGCTGAGAAGAGCACAGGAAGTGGTGGAAAAAAGAAAGGGCCTGCACAGTTGAGAGTTTACAACCTTGGCAACACCTCACCAGTTCCTGTTGCGAATTTGGTGTCAATTTTGGAAGGACTATTGAGTACAAAAGCAAAGAAGCATGTGATCAAGATGCCAAGAAATGGGGATGTGCCTTACACACATGCTAATGTTACTTTGGCATTCAAGGATTTTGGGTACAAACCCTCCACAGATTTGGCTACTGGGTTGAGGAAATTTGTCAAGTGGTATGTTAATTATTATGGGATTCAGACAAGGGTAAAGAAGGGCAGTGCTATCAACAGTGAGCATCCCGAGGAATCAGCTTAAGGGTCCATCCATGATCATCATCACATGGTTGGTCTTTTCTTTTTCTTCCCCCCCTTTTTTGTGAATTAAATGAGTTCTACGCTCTCTTTTATTGGGTTCAAGTTGTTGTCGTGGTCCTTCGATGTATTGGTTAAAATTGTGGCAGCTGTCGCTGATGTTGTAGCATATAGAAATAGATTTGATACAGAAGAAGAAGATATAAATGTGAATGAAGAGAAGAAAAAAAGGGCAGGGGGGCAAGGTGTAAGATCTGTGAAGTTGGAGGATGTAATAATTTGGTATGAGACTTCTGCTCAAAAGGGGATGCAGATCTCAACCAATAGAATTCATATTAAAGAAATTTGTGATTGAACAACAATGATCACATTAAGATTCTTTTTTCTTTTTAATTATTTTGATGCTTTTTTGCCTTGAATTTTCTTTTTAATTAGCTTTTTCTTCTTTTTAGCCCACGTTTGTTCCTGCTAGATTTGTTTTAAAAGGGTGAAAAGTATTAAATTAATGTTTTGAGAAAGAGTCAAATTAATTTTTCTGATGATTTTGATGGGTTAATATTAAAAATATTTTTACTTAAAAATTAATATATTTCTATGTAAAAATATTTTTGAAAAATATCATATATATAAAAGATTTTATATATTCTTTTTCTTTTTATCTTTTTCAAGGTGCCTTTTTCATGTTGTTTGCAAGCATCATGAGTAAAGAGGGGGCAAGGCTGTCCCTTCCATGTTTATCCCTAAATCAATTCCTTAATTGTCAAATTAGGTAATAAAGATAAGTACATATATAGTGGTTAAATCTTTAATCATGTAATATCATAATCCTTGCAGTAAATTCAGGTGGTATAGCCAAGATGGGACATAAAATCAAGTAATATCCAAGAATTTAGTTAATACATAAATACATAATGTAAAATAATTTTATATTTAATTTTAATAATTAAACAATATGTTTTTGAATAATAAATTACAGGACTATTTCGCTGTAAGGAATACGACATCAAATATCATAATCTAGAACTACAAATATAGACATTGATTTATCCATATTTTACAAATTCCAGGGAGATTTAGTAAGAATTAAATTCTTTTTTTTTTTAATGTGTTGATCAGGAGGATATAGATGGTTAGCTTAAAATCCACTCAAAGAAGGATTTAACCTCAAAGCGTAAAAGTTAGTTGAAAAATATCCTCTTCGACGTGACAAAAAAACTCATTCTATGCACGCTAGTCAAGGTTGAGTTTGCATGTCTACATGATTACAAGATTGAAGACGAGTGAAGGGCAACAACAACTAACACAATCATTAATCATCTAATCAAATTTTGAAAGTGGAAGAAATTTAGTAGGTGCAACATTTTTTTTTTTTAATTTAACGTGGGTGTCCGCGCCAGCTTGCGCGTACCTTGACTAATCGCACGGGTCCTGAAGTTAACGATCATGTAAGCCTCCAGTAGCCATCATATGAGCAACCACAGGACTCGAACCTGAGACCATAGAGGGAGCAAACCTCTTGGTCCCAAATTCTTACCACTGGGCCACCACCTAGATGGTTTAGTAGGTGCAATAATTATTCAAGAAAGAAGAGGATAATAGTGTACGAGAATGTGTTGAAAATTAGTAGGTGCATTGTCAACGTTCTTTTGTTTTGTTTTTCTTTTCTCTTTCTAAAAATCCATGTCTGACCCTCCACATTATCATATTAGTCCTTCAAGTTATTTTTATTTTGATTTTGTCTTTTTTTTATATGTATTTTTTTTATTTTAATTCATTTTTCAAATGTTGTTTTGTTTTCAATTGCATCCTCCTTTAATTTTTTTAGTCTATCAGATTTGATCTTCATTCTTTTTATTTATTTATTTTTATTTAAGATAGTTTTTTAAATTGTTTTCTTTTTTAATTACACCCCTTCATTTTTCCCTCCTTTCATATATGATGCTCATTCTTTTTCTTTTTTGTTTTTTTTCCTTTGGTTAGTTTTTTAATTTGGGATTTTTTTAAAAAAAATTATTATTTAGCATTAAATTGGTTCACAATTGAGATTCTTAATTGAACCCGAGTTCTTAGGTTTAGAAGATTTGTCCGGATCAATTACTATGGGTTGAAATAGTAAATTTACTGGTTTTTCCTACTATGACTTTAATACTCACCCTCCTTCAATTATTATGGATTAACTATTTTTTAATTGATCAAGGTTACTCTTATATTTTTGCTTTTTGATTTTTGCAAAGTTGAGTTACTAAAATGCCAAATGCAAAACAACACTTAACTTGGGTATAATAATAATTAAAAAAATATTTTATTTTTTTCTTGATTTTATTCTTCGATGTTAGATTAGTTAAGAAATAGACTTCATAAATGATTTTTTTTTTTACTTTATTTAGGGTTATCATGGCCTTGAAGAAACATCTATTTTAGGATTGATCATTGAAATTACAAGCATCTAATTTTTATCATTTAATTAAGTAAAAACTGATTTAACTTTTTTTATTAAACCCAGCTAAGTTCATGAACCAAATCGCTTGTGACCGGGGTCATCCAATATGACATCGACTCAATACTTAAAAAAAACCTTTACTTTTAGTGTTTTTATAAGTTAATCTATATTTTTCATGGTCATTCAACTTACCTTTAAATTTATAAAATCAACTAATTTATATTAAATTAGTTTATACATGATTTAATGTGCTAATTTAAAAAATCAAGTCAAGAAATTTCAAAATTTACCAATTTTTCTAAGTTTAATGACATTGTATAAAAACTTCTCATAATCGTAGTGTTTTTTGTTGACATTTTTTTTTAAGGCCAACAGACCAGTCAATACAATTCACAGTCACTGTCGTCCTTTGTCTGTTTTGCAAAAAACTTAAGCAAGAAGAAGCCATTAGAAGGGCCAGTAAAGAATTATGATAGCTGGGTGTTTTTTTGTTGACATTTTTGCTTTAAGAATATAGTACTCATCAAAATTACTTAATGTTGAAGGAAAATTATAATTAATTACTGGGACATGCTGAGCACACTTGTACACCCATAAATTAACATGTATAAATTGTTGCAGTTAATAAGATGGTGTTTCAAACAATAATCACAAAGCTAAGTTTTAGCCCACAAACAATCCGAATATTTGAAGAAAAATAATTAATTAAGTGAAATACTAATACACGAAATGATTCTACGGAATTTCCTGAAACATTTTCTTGTGGGTACAATAAAAAAAATTGTCACAATGATAATATCTTACATCGACGGGTGAGGATTTGGTAGCTGGCTTTATTAATAGTGCTGGTTGTTAACATGTTGTACGCGTTTTGGGACGTTAGGCTCAGAAGTGAGCTCACGTCACCAGGAACAAGACCGTGAGGGCGGTAAGGCCCCAAACGGACAATATATAACATGTTGGGCCGGGCGGTTACACAACTTTTGACAAAAAAAAAATTAAGATGCAAAATCAATTCAAAACTTAATTAAAAATAATGTTTTTTTTTTTATTTTTAGAAGTGTGGTTGCGGTTGCTTTTCAAAGTGTTTTTCACTCGGAAGTGTATTAAAATTATGTTTTTTTTATTTTTTAAAAAATTATTTTTGATATCAGTGCATTAAAATAATTTAAAAATACCAAAAAAATATTAATTTGAAATAAAAAAAAATTTTAATTTTAAAAATTTTAAAAAATACTTTTAAAACATAAAAATAAACATATCCTAAATTGAATTGAATTGTACCGTGTAAAAAAATCATAGCAACAATATAGCATTCTTATTAATCTCAAGACAGGAAAAGGCCTGCTCCCATGTCGGAAGGCGTTAATCAATTTTTTTTATATATAAAAAAAAATTAAAATAATATTGTTTTTAATAAAAACAAATCGAAGGATTTTAAATTGGTTTTCATTGGGTTGATTAGAACATAGATTAGTTTATTTTTTTATTTTTTATTTAGACTAAATCGTTTTAGTCTTTTAGATATCAAGTCGGTTGGGTACCAGTCAACCCACTAAGCCGATTTAAATCATATAACTATGCATTAAATTAGAGGCATATAATAGTATTTAATTGCAAAATAAAAAAACTGAGAAAGTACTGTGGTGTCATTAGAAAAATTTTGTGACATGATCTAATGTTGTAGCATTTAAATTGATAAACCTAGTATCTATCTATCTATCTGTCGAGAAAGAAATGCAACAGCATGAAGTGTCTACTCCCCATTAATGCCTGGGAAACTGTAGCTAGCCCTGTCAGAAGAAGTCAGAATATCAGGTCAATGGGAAACTTCAGCTGGGTTTAACCTCTGTGGGATCCAAGGTTTAACAGATTTAAGAACACAGTTTTAGGATTTCCACAAGGGATTTGAAATTTTTCGGCATTCGAAATTTCAGCTGAGCTTCTGCGGGATCCAAGGTTTAATTAACACCAATTAAGAACACAGCCTTAGGACAACCAAAGGGGATTTGAAATTTCTTGACGTTGGTATGACATTACAGCTAACTGTTGTGAGGGTGATATTTTTCACGAGTATGAGTGGTTTGTATAATTATTAATTTTAAAATTTATAAAATTAATTAATATATATATATAAGCTGATTCAAATATTTATGTTAATAAAAAAATTATTTTATATAATTTTTAATTATGATTTTTAATTTTGAGTTATAATTCAAATGAGCTAAAATGATTGAAGTTAGAATTACGTAACAACTATATTTTTAAGATTTATTGTGCAAGCTAGAATTTATAAATTTAAAGTTCGGAATTTTAGTTTTTAATTGAATAAAAATATTAACTTGATTTTGAATTAGGTTTTTTTATTTAATTTAAAAGTCATTTTTAAGTATAACATTTTTTTAATCAAGAATAAAAAAAATTATAAAAATCATATCAAAGGTGATCTAATTAAATCCTTTCACATGCTCTAGAAAGTGACCTTGGATTAGTAAATGTTATTTTGACCTAGTTGTGTAATGGTCAACGACGGTATCTCTCGTCCGGAGACAAAATTGTGGTGCCCTCCTCTAGCTGGGAAATTTCCACTGAGATATGTGATCCAGCTATTGTGATTTAAAAATATAAGCAAACAAACACAGCGCAAGGTTTGGATTCTGATGAATAATAGCAAGCTATTTTCTTTCCGTAAATTTCTATTTATTCCTTAAAAGATTTAAATTAAAAAAAGTGGATCTAAAAATCTTAAACACCAACCGATTGTCCCATCGGAGACGATCTTCACCAACCGAGGGAAAAAACAGCATCAACAAAAGCAGGCAAAAGTCAACATTCAGTTTCAATTAGAAGCAGCCTAATGAAGACAGCATGTATGAGGATTATTACAAAAACGCGTTGAAGAAACTGAACTGCAAGCAGAGAAAAAGGAGGAATAAATCCAAACACACAGCTTGCTAGGATTGAATGCATCTTTAAGATCCTGAGGAATGTAAATAAAAAATGACTCGCTAGTTGTCAAATGCCTGCCATACTGCCGTATAAGTCAAGCTTTAGATGTCAAGCAAATTCGATGGGAATTTGGGTAAAAATACTGTTATGTCGGCCATGTAGTTATTTTGCCATTTTATGAGCAATTGGTGAAATCTTGTGGATTGGTTAAGTAGGCAGATTCGTTTACTTCCCACCTTGATTCCCCACTTCAAGATTATATATATATATATGGACGGTATATATGTCTTTGTTTAAATTTGAAAATTGGATTTAATCTTGGTATATACGTACAGACTAATTAGCTGGAAAATGTTATCTGATGAAGAACATGTATATATATGACCAATCGATAAGCACTTGAGGGCGATTCAAGACTGAGAGATAATTAGCTGAGATCGATGTAAATTGTGCTATCAGCAAGCGTCAGCTCTGGCAAACATAAAGAAGCTAATGCTTTCTGCTTAAGAAAGACATCGATCTCAGGGTGTTAAATATATGGTTGGAATCCAATCTCAAGCTCTTGGAGGGGGGGTAAACTGAGAAAAAATGGCACTGATTTGACCTCCAAACAAACCAGCCAGAGCTCGTTTCTCGGGTAGCCTGTGTTTTCACCTCATGCAAACGTTCCCCAGGTGGTTGGACATCTGGGAAGAAATTAAGAAGCATGGAAGTTAACTGGGAGACGTCATTTTCTTACACTATAATCACGTAAAGATGATTGATTAACGTAAGTAGGTAGTACTTTGAAGAAGTGACACAAAGTAAAGCAGACAGTGGACTGACCTAGAAGAGGAAAAAAAAACAAAGGAGATAAGCATGAGAAAGTGGCATTCCTTTTGATTATTTGTTGTATAATCTAAGCAATAAATAATTAAGAACATGACTACAGTAATGCAAGAAAAAGACCTGCCAACTACCGACTCGCACAACCACGCATTCCACCCTTATTATTGTTTTCTCTTTTTGCATGTTGTTCTTGCATGGCTAGACCCCACCTTTTGTGCTGTCTGGTTTCATGATCAGTCATTGGTGCTCACCGACACTTCCATGAGTCATGGGATATATATTTGATTTTTCAAGATTCTAATTCCCGTAATTGCATGGATAATTGAGCTGGTACCATATGTTTTGCTATACTTATTCCCTAAATATAAGCCCAAATCGTGCTTATAAAAAAGGTAAGAGCTTGTTTGGTAGTGTTGATATATGTAGTGATTTTTTAAATAATTTTTCGTGATAAAATATATGCCAATGATATTTTTTAATTTTTTAAAAATTATTTTTGACATCAGCACATTAAAATAATTTGATAATATTAAAAATATATTAATTTAAAGTTAATAAAAAAAATTTAAATTTTTTTAAAAATATTTTTAAAACCAAAAATACACGGACCTCATATGTTAATTTTAAGTATGATATGATAGGTTTACCTCATATTTCAAGAATCTAGACTCTAGAGTTTTAGAATCAGAGTGATTTTTAATCTTTCTAAAAAAAAAAGAGGATAAAATGTCTTTATTTGATTTATAATCTAGTTAACAAGATCTGAAATATGAGTTCTAGATTCATGAAAGACTAATTATGATCGTTAAAGATAATCCTCAACTACTTAATTGCTAATTACATATAAATATAAAACCGATCATTGCTTACACTTTGTAAACGCATACTTAAATATTCTCAAGACAGAGAACTTATAAATTAGAAAAAAAATTAATTTATTTTCTTTTATTCTCGTGTGATCTTATATTTTTCATGTTTTCTTCTATATGTACAAAATACGCTGGAATAACTAAAAGAAAAACTGGTTTTGAAAAATATTATAAAAAATGTAAATTTAACTTTAAGAAATATGAAAAAATATATATATATAAAAAAAAACGAATACAAACATTAAAAAAAATGAAAAATTGAAGAAAGTTTAAAAATCTAAAAAAACAATAATAGCTTGTAAGATCTAAAATATAAAAAAAGGTCATAAAACCTTGTAAATAAATATAAATTTGTCTATAACATTGAAATAAGTCTGCAAGACATGGTTTTTCAAAAAACATTATTAGTTACCAATGTTTCTTTTATATTTTTTATGGATTATTTCAATTTTCTTGATATGATTCAACTTTTTACATTTCTAGGTTTTTGGATTTTTATAGTTTTTTTGTTTTTTATTTTGTTGTGAGAGTTGGGCAATAACCATCTTAATTATTGGTGGATCACTTGAGAGGTTGTAGATAGTCTGGTTTTCAAATGAGCCAATGGGCTCCTTAGTAACCAAGAAAGGCCCACGAATGGAGTCGACGATTCACTATAGTGACTGGATTTTGCTGGTGGCATCGTTTAATGAATTTTATTTGCTTTTTTTTTTTAAAAGTTAATTATAGCTTCATAATCATTTAGTTTATGAAAACTAATTAATTAACCACTATATCTTAATTAATAGTTAACCATCTTCACTTTAAGTTTTTTCTCTCTGTGTGTGCATTAACGTGAATGTTTGAATCAGCTTATACACATCTCGACTAATCTCACGGGTCCTGAAATTAACAACTATATAAATTTTCAGTAGCCTTAAAATTTGTAAAACTCAAACGGATAATGTTTAGAAAACAAACTCTTAACCTGATTATTTATACTATTCCTCTCAGAGTTGTTCGCATTATATTTTACCAGGCTTGGTGGTTCATCAAAATAAAGATTAGATATCGTTTCATCGGTCTCCTAATCTGTCACAATGGGGCCATGGGCTTGCAAAGCCGAATCTTTGAGGGTTTTTTATTTTTTATTTTACCCTTAAAAGATTTAATAAAATAAAAATTGACTTATATGCTTTTATTTTTTCAATTCCTTTTTCTATGAGGTTTTTTCAATATTATACCCATGATCGATGGATTAGTGGGGAGTTTTTTCATTGCTTAATAGTCCCCACTGATTTGCAGACCATATCATGCAAATTCCCCGTGCATTATAACACTTCCGATCAATATGCTTCCATAACAATGAAAACGTTAACTGTGCCTCCATCATCCATCATGATGGAATTTACCAAGTCAGAAAAACTAAGAAACCAGCACACAAGTGCCAAAATCACAACATAATTTCATAAGTTATAGAAACATTCAAGAAAAATAAAAATGCAATCTCTATTCCGACTAGAACCACCTAGCTACAGAAGAAAGGCCATTTAGGGCGTTAGTAGCGCATAAAGCTGTAATCCATCCACTTTAATTATCAAAACCTCGACTCCCTTGGTGATTGTCATTGTAGGATTGTGGTGGTCTCCTTTCCTCGGCAAAGCTCACTCGAACAGTTCTTCCTCCCAAATTCTGCAACATCAGCATGTGTCAGTCAGTATATAATTCAGGAATCAGAGGATTCAACTCCCTCAAAAACATTCTATTTCTGACCTGGCCATCCATTGCTGAAAGTGCTTCGCTGGCATTTTCAACGCTGTCGTAATGAACAAACCCAAATCCACGAGACCTCCCAGTCTCTCTATCCATGATAACCCTTGCTGTAAAACAGAACCAGATTGTGAATCCCAACATTGACAGCACCACCCAGCCAAGTAAAGAACGTTTAGCAACAGCTACCACACTAAACTCACAATTACTGTCATTAAAAATAACACTTATCTTTCTGAAATTGTCAAAGCAGAATCAGATCAGGAAAAATTTGACATGGAAAATAACATATTAATTTTGAAACCTAATAATTGAACAGAACCGGACCACTGTCATTTCACATGTAAAAATACATTAACACCAATTCACATCTAAGAACTAAAGCAAAACCCACATGTTATTAGATGACAATTACAAGAAGCTATTAGCACTTGTCACTCCATACATGGACAAGCAGTAATCAGCAATTGCCGCATTAAAGATAAACCTCACAAATTGTAGTATCCAAACCACCAAATCAAATAGCAACAAATCCAAATGCCAAAGTTTAGTTTCAAAGACATCAACTGAAAATATAATCCACCAGTCTCAGTCATCATTTAACAGCCCCAGAGAAAAATATTGTGCTCGTGTTTGATTCAACAATGAGATTTAATAAAAGAACCCTTTGCTATATAACTGGTTCAACTACACATGATCAAACTTACCCTCTGTCACTTCCCCAAAGCCAGAAAATGCATCTTTAAGGGTTTGGTCATCAGTTGACCATGGAAGCCCTAAAACACAGACAAGATAGACAACAGCAGAGCATTAATGCAAAACACACATGAACTTGTATCATCCAAAAATCATGTATTCATCAATAACACTTGTAGCATTCAAACAGCAATTAATCAGTACCTCCAATGAAAAGCTTGGATGAAGACATGCAGCGAATAGAGTTCAACATGGACACCATTGGAACTTGCCCCTTCTGGGAAATTGACTGCCTCGCTAGGCTCCCGAGCTTGTTAAAGAATGCCATTTCAATTATGGACTACACCACAGGGATATCACAGCATCAGTATCAAGCATTAACAATATTCAACCCAAACAAACTCAAAACATAGTAAACCAATTCATAATCATGCAATATCTCAAAGCCACAGTAAATAATGGGGTCGATTTTCAAATTCATTGTTTATTAAGAGATCAAGAAGCTAACTTCGAATAAAAAAACACAAACTGAAAACATTGACAAGAACAAAATGGATTATTCAGAACACAAAAATCACTCAGAAAACCAAAAAAAACACTCTAAAAGATTAGTTGAGCCTGCACTCACACCATTCACACTCCATACGCAGCCCAAATTAAGAAACAAAAAAAAAACACTCTAAAAGGCTATCATTAATAATCTGAAAAATAAATTAACATTCAAACAGAGAAGAAAATCTTATAAACAAGACAGAATCAATCACGTCGCAAACAAAACATAACCCTAAACCAAAAAACACAAACCAAATATCAAAACAAGACCCTCTAAGAAGACAAACCAACAAGCCCAGTTTAGAACACAGCCAAACAATATCAGAGATTAAGAAAGAAAGAACGAACTTTACTGAAACAAAAACAATCTATGTGTGATCCATAAAACACCACAAAAAAAAAATTACATAAAACACCGGGCATCAAACATCAAATACAAGGAAACAAAGTCTCAAGAGAAAGGGAAACAAAAAGAGTTCATCTATAAACTGGGGCTTAAGGAAATACAAGAGTCAATCGCGTGGCAAACAAAACATAACCCAAAACAAAAATACGCTCAAAACAAAACCTTTTTAAGAATACAACCCAACAAACCCCGTTTAGTAAACAGCAAAACAATATCAGAGATAAGACAACAAAAACAAACCATGTATGATCCATAAAACATCATTAAAAACATAACTTTTCACAAAAAAAACACCAGCATCAAACAGTCAAATACAAGAAAACATAAAGTCTCAAGACAAAGGGAAACAAAAAGAGTTGACCTATAAACTGGGGCTTAAGCAAAGAGGGTAAGGATTATACCTTCAAAGAAGAAAAGAGGGAAAGGGTTTTAGTTTTGGGAGAGTGAAAGGAGGGAAGCAGCTAGGGTTTAAGAGAGATTCAGGGCGAGGGCTCTTGAAAGATATATTGCTGAAGTGACTGTTTAGAAATGTTTTGTTAATAAATATATTAAAAATATATTTTTAAAAACAGTATATTAAAATAATTTAAAACAAAATAATTTTTAAAAATACAATTATAGCGCGACATCAAACACAATCCAAGTTATAGGGTTTAAGATGTTTGTCAAGGGTGGTATTGTCATTAACATAGCGGAGAGGGTATAATAGTGAATTTGATGGATTGTAGGATGGAAACTGTAGAGGAATAATTTGTTTTTCAATCCATTTCTGATTGCTTCTGCTAGATAAACATCGGCGGTGGATACAGCGGCAACGTGTCACGGGGATGAGTTGACGGACAAGGCAAGGCAGCATGTCAATGGTCATTGGCGGTGCGGTGCCTTTCCCTAACAAATAAATGCTAGGTCTATCCAACCCTCTTGGCCTGACTCAATTCAACAAAAAAAAATTTACCAAATTTTCATATCCTAATAAAAATTTCAGCATTTCGTTTCAACCCCCTTTCCCGATTTCAATCATCAATTTTTTTTTTTTTAAGTCTCTATTGAGTATTTGTTTTTTTTTAATTTATAAGTTCATATATTATTTTTAATTTATTTTATTAAATGTAGATAACATTCTTGATAAACTGTTGAAGATTTCCAAGTTGTTTCCTTGGTTTTAGGATCAGTTTCAGTTATGTTGAATAATTCCTCCCGTGCTTGAGGAACAAGTTTCTATTTTTCTGTTAGAATCAGTTAACCACGATTATATGCAAATATATCGTGAGTTTGTTATTTCATTCTTATCTCAGTGTAAGGCTATTTATAAGCCATTAACAACAACTTAATAAATACATTTTTCATCTATCCTTTTTTGAATTCTAACATTTGATATCAGAGCATCACAGAGCCTGACTACAGTCTTCATTATAGGGATAGAATATAAACACAGAGAGGAGGGAAACACGGTTAGGGTGAGAAAAGTGAGGAAAATATAGTGAAAGAGAGGATCACAGTTAGAGTTTGATATCAAATATCACAGTTAGAGTTTGATATCAATGACATCAGAGAATAGTTTCGTACAACCTGTTATTCCACGATTTGATGGTCACTACTGTCGCACGTCGGAAAAACACCCGCGCGGCGTCCCCGTCCTGGCGATGGCGGTTTTTTCTCTCTGTTATTGGAATTGATTTTGTTGGGAGTCGCCACCTAGTATTTAATTGAGGGTTACTAGGAAACCCAGGTTGACTGGTCTTGTCAGAGATTCACGGGTAAGGGACTGATTGTGGTTAGGGAAGGTGTTAGCACCCCTATCACACCCTACCTGAGGTAAGCTGCTTTGTGGTTGTGATGTGTCAAAGAAGTTTTAAAAATTTTGTCTTTTCATCAGAATTTAGAAATACAACTTTCGTACAAGTTTTGTACTTCTACACCATGATCCGATCAAAATATTAAATCCTTCTTTATTCTTTTGCCATCTTATCATGAAAAGATCCCTGAAATAAATACAAACATGCATTTTTTATTTTTTTGTTTTTTCTTTTTATAATTCAATAACATAATAAAAAAAAGTACAAACACAAACACACATTTTTTATTATATTATATTTTTTCTTCTTTTTCTTATTCTTTTTCTTTTTTTTTCATCCACAATACAAATTACAATATTCAAAAATAAATAAAAATCACATAAAATAATTTCAAATTCACAAAATGGTCCTTAAAACTCCAGAAATTGCAAGGGAAATGCTTCAGGAACTGCAGAAATTCGTGCAGGAACGCTGGCGGCGCGTGTTCCAACGCGCCACCGTCACTGGCGGCGCGTGGGCTCACGCGCCGCCGCAGAGGGAGACCAAAACCAGTGGATCGAGTACCTCTTCCTCTTCTCTGTCGGTGGTGACACCCACCATCACCTGCACAGGAAGCAAAAACACACAATCACAACGAAAATCAGTGGGTTTTAATTTTTTCTTGTTTCGGATCTGTTCTTAATCCATTTTTTGAGTTATGGTTTGCTCCGGTGACAGATCTGGCGCGGCTGTCGTCTGTAGTTGTTGGAGCTGTGGTGGAGAGAGGGAGCGGTTGACCGGTCGGCGACGCTGGTTGAAGGTGGCGATGAGGTGGCTGGCTGCTGCCACCGCCGCTGGAAGAAATAGAGAAGGAGACGGTCTGGGAAAACTGGAGCGGGAGCAACTGCTGGGTCGGTTGAGAGAGACTCGGCTGTGGGTTGTTGCTGCCGCGACCACTGCTAAGGGGGAGGCTGGAGACGGCGCTGCTCAGCCGAAGAAGGAGGCGACGAGGAGACCGAAGGAGAAGAGGATCCGTTGGTATGGAGGAGCTGGGTCTCGGTTGGGTGTAGCCGCGTTCGGGCCGGTTGAAGGCAGTGGAGAGGGTGGATCAGCGCTGGAAAAAGGGAAGATGGAGGCTGAACGGCTTGGTGAGGGAGCAGCTGTGGGGAGGAGAAAGGAAACCTGTCGTGGCCGAGAGGGAGGAAGTGGATCAGTGCGCGGCTGGAAGAGGAGAGAAGACCGGCGGTTTGGGAGAGAACTGGCTGCGAAAATGGAGGCTTGTGCAGGCGGCTGAGAGAAGGGGAAAGACGGAGAGGGAAGAAGAAAAATGGAAGTGGATGGCTGCGGGTCTAAATGGAGTCGCTGAGCAGGGAGAGGAGGAGTAGTCGCTGGTTCGGTGGGAGAAGAACGGGCTGGAAGTGAAGGGAAGATTTTCAACCGGGGGGTGG
>Ga0307515_10010652_pt1 | contig 17579 bp, 10 predicted proteins | sample 17_EM_MG_FD_194513 | JGI IMG/M metagenome (GOLD analysis project Ga0307515, IMG submission 194513) | Populus trichocarpa ectomycorrhiza microbial communities from riparian zone in the Pacific Northwest, United States - 17_EM | ecosystem: Host-associated > Plants > Roots > Unclassified | place...
TTACGCTTATCAATTATAGGAAAGTGCTAAACCTATAATTGATAAACGTAAACTGGCGCTCCAACGGCGCTCCACGCCGGATCCACGCCGCTCCAGTCCAAATAGATCACTGGTTCAAATTGCAATACTAATTAGTAAGGGTATATAGAATTTTAGCGAAAAATACGTCTTAGTATAATATAATTAGCCTAGGACTTTATAGGACTTTATAGGACTAGGGTATAGTAATTTAATTAGCTTAGGACTTTATGGGAGTCTATAAGCGTAGCACTAGATCCTTAGCGTCACGCCGTAGCGGGATTTCTCCCCGGGGGTCAGATTTATGAGATAATGCACAGCAATACTTGTTGATCGCATGACATCAAGTTAGTTGCTTAGAAGATCAACAACACGGAGATTAACAATCTTTAATTGCTTGTAACACTATACAGTAGCTGTAAGTATTCGTTGGGCACGTTGGCTAGTAGTATAGATACGAAAATAAAATTCTTCTAGGCTTTGTCCAATGCAGGCTTGCGCGTTTCCTATATTAACTTCCACTATATTACGTCATGGATGGTGTCTGGCTGCCATAGACTAGATCTGTAATATACGAATAGATGTTCCTAATAGACAGACCCTAGGTACGTTACCTTGTAGCTAAGCTGCATATACGAAGTAATATTATTCCACAATTTGTCCTACAAGCGGCGAAAGTATCTAAAAAGGTGGTAGAATGAATAAAACTTAATGCAGTATTAATTACATAGAGTGGTTATATTATATATTTACAAAATATAAAATGCCTGGCAGCGATAAGTTTTATGCGTAAGTTAATTTGCTTATAGTCCCAGCCTTGAATACCAATTCTAGGTAGTCTTAAAACAGCTGCCACAAACGCATGAGGATTAGAGCGGAGAATATACCTAGCGGGGACTTAGAAAATTGCGGGTCTAAAACGTCGAATAATAAACTCACCAAAGGCAAATATAATCGGTGGACTTTGTATGCTCAAGTTAACTACTCGTCTGGGGTTGTTTTGGCTATTGTCTGCTTTGACTTGCGGTCCGGCGTACTCCTCTGGCTGTGGTTTAGGAACGGCGTCGGAAGAAGGCTCTGAAGGTCTAATCTTATCAGGGCCCATGTGCGGTTCTATTTTGAGGGGTTGATCTTTTCTTTTGAGCTCCCGCTCTGAGCCCAATGCAAATAAATCCGCTATCCCAAAATCTGCTGTCTCTGAGTCCAACATCGCCCAGTCTAATGTCTCCGGCTTTGGGGCGATTTTACAATCAATTAGATTTGTCGACATATCTGTATACTCAGCGTCCAGAACTATAACTCCATCCTGACTTACGCTCGGGCGAAGCATCTTATCTTTAAAGGACCCAATCCTCCACTTTGACGGATGCCTCTGTATCATCCATTTTTCCTTATCGGCTATTTCGTATATTTGCGCGAGATGGTCTTGATATCCTTCATCCGTAGGATCGTGGCTGTAGACCGCAAGGGTCTTCAATAGATTCTTCAATATAGTATCCGCTATTGCCAAGCTTAGATAAAACGAGTTGGAGAATATACGTAGAATCATACCATCATTATCGCCAGAAAAAATCCACCGGCCGAATGTTTCTCCAATAATCTGGCGAGCATAATTGGTATATCCACTCCCATAAAATGCTTCCGCATGCCGATCTATAAGTGTACAGAGGATTTTTATACCACGTATTATATCTACGTCTTCGGGCACCTCCTGTATAACCACTGGCGGTGGCCTGGCCCTTGGGAAGCCGTGTCTTTCCGGTGGCCGGTCACTCGATGTTGCTGGGAAACGTGACAGTGACCCAAGTTTCAGTTCCCTTTCTGATGGTCGATTACTTCCTGAGAGTCGATTACTTGTTGGCCGTTGGATCCTTGGTACTTTTAGAGTGGGTGGAAGTGGTACGGGCTCAGCCTTCTCTACTTTGGATGTGCTTTCTCTCAATCTAGTTATTAAAAACCGGAGCGCTCCGGTTAGAGGCAGAGAAGGCGCAACCGGCGCCACCGGCGCCTGAACCCCAGTGTTCCAGTTGAGATTTCTAAGCTCCTGGATAGATATTGGCAAAGAGTATACGGATATGTTGGATATCTCAGCTAGACTTATTGCGGAGAAGATGGAAATAGCCATCGTCCTGCGGGTCGAGCTGGCCAGAGATGTCTCGGAATGGTTGTTGGAATGGAGGTATTTGAATCTTGAATAAACGCGGGAATTGGCTAACACGCTATCAAATGTAGAGCTTATAATGGTCGACTTTTTGGCGTTCTCCGTGGTGTTTCTGTTGGCTGCGATTACGGGACGGATGGTAGCATTGTCATCATCGTCGTTGTCATCCGTACAGTTGTGGAGGATAGCCTCTATATTCGAGGCGCCGGATGGGAGAGTGCGGGCTCCTTCGAGGCCACTGAGTCGCCTGTATAGATCGTTGTCGCCACGCAGCAATTGTTCCATAAGGCCGTGAAGCTTTGTCACGGTTTTTTGTATCTCGATAATCGACGTCGATTGCAGGATAGAGAGCATGAGATTGAGGGAGCTCTTGTGGTTCTGTAGCCGCTGTATAATAGTGCTAATACTGGCTTCCTTTAAGGTCCACTTGACGCGATCGAAGACACTCATGCCCGATGATCCGATGTCTAGGCTGTTGGTAATTGCGTCGAGTTCGGAATACGTGATTAGACATCCAGTGAGGGTTGCAACGAGGTGTTCCAGCAGGATGTGCTGTTGACGCTCGACAGAAACCTTAACGGCTCCATTCACAAAATCTTGAATGTGTCGAAGTGCCGTAGAGATATCAGTCATCTCTATCAATGTGACTGTTGCTAAGGCTGGCGCATCTGAAATAGCAGCCACCTGCGAAAGTAGGGAGATGATCCTGCCGCCGGCCCCAAGAAGGGCGATTACCGAAGCCGTGACAGAGAGTGGATCCATCTCAGACCTCGCTCACCAGTATAAGTCCACGATGCGTTAGTGACTGCCTCTTCCTAGTGGAGGTTTAGAAGTAAAGATACTTGCTGATCCTATGAGTTACGGTGGTGCTGCTGTGCATATTTTGGGCTGAGAGATTTTGTTGTTCTGCACCGTTGTTCTCCTAAGCCCCACGGCAAAAGCTACCTCCATATCATTCGCCAGCCTTGCAGGAATAAGTGAGTTGTAAACGAATTCTGCCACGCCTAGAGGGTCACGTCTAGAATTTTTTAGCGGCCAAGTTTCACAGAAGTCAATTACAGAACTTCGTTCATGTATGTTATAGCCCCTTTGTATGTTATACAATTGGCTTCAGCGATTATGAGGCAAAAACAAGATAAGATAGGGTTGCAGAGTTGCAGCTGACCGGACTTAAAGCTGTAAAAGCCATAGAAAGATGATTTTGTCACGCGCATTATCTCAGGTGCCCCAGACCCTCGTTGAGGAATTCGCCTCTCACTTTATGAATATTATGCAATTCTGTCATAAAATTCTGCCAAGAAAGGTACTGTGCGCAAGCGATCTAGCCAATTAGAGCACATGTAAGGCAATTCCTCTCCAAGGGTTTAAGGGAAAATAGTTGCGTTTTATACCCTTATACCTTATAGTTTTCTTATACTTTTAAGATAGAACTTCCCTACTATAACTTATTTTTCCCTAAGATTAAGTAAGCTACTTTTTAGCTATAATAAGAAGTAGCTTACCTAATCTTAAGGAAAAATAAGTTATAGTAGTAAAATGCGATTAAGGTTTTAATATAGCTGGTTAGGTAAATACAGGTTTAAAAACACATCTTTAAACTTTAAGGCTATACTTCGCCCCCTAATACGTTAGTTAGCTAGTTTAATTAATTAAAATATATTAGTAGGAGAGATTATAATATAAATGCATCGCGAACTATAGTAATAGCTACTAAATTAACCCTAATATAGCTATTTAAATTTAATATGTGTTAGAAATAGTATACGAGTTACACCAAACACGCGCCCATAAGCTCTCAGACGCTTCGTAGAGGATTTGTTGGGTCACGTGGAACTGAGAATTAGTAAGAAGTTACGCAAAGGGGCGGGCCTGCCAATCATCTACGAAGCGGCTGAGGCACCTGAGATAAACGCGCATGCCTTTTGTACGCTAAGCGTACGTAAGCAAATCACATTGGATTTTTGGAAGGCGACGTCAAACCTTAGTATTAGAACGCGGGTATCGCATCGCATCGCCAGCCTGCTGGTATGTAACATGAAGAAAGAACCAGGCAAACCAAAACACCAGGGTTGTGGCCATCCAGCCAAAGACCATACGAGAACAGACGAAAAAAGCCTTGCTGGCAGCTCAGCGCGGGCATGACGAGAAGCGAAAAAGCACCGCCCCCAGGTAGGGAGAGGAGATAAGAAGATACGCTCACCGGAAAGCAAGATGACTGCACCCCTCCATACCGTGCAGAACACATGAAATGCCCAGAAACAAATGAAAGGCGCAATGCAATGCAGAGCGAGTAAGAAAACCGGCTGGTTAAATGGAATATCCCCAAAGCATTATTACAACGCCGATTTAGCCGTACCACCAGAGACCATTATCACCTTAGAGTTAACCCACCTTTCCGTATCCAATTCCAGTGCTGGGTGTCCTGTCCACATTCTATAGGCCAATACGCGCCTCTTCATAACATTCATCTTCGTCACAGACATATCAGTCTCAAGCGTTATAGGCCCTCTCCAACGGCAAGCTCCATACTCCTCCTCCTCTCTCTATCAATGATCGGGCCTGCAGGTCCCTGCACTCTCTCTACTCCCGCAAGCAGACTCCCGGGTACGAATCTGCTCCGATCACCTACATCCAGCATCGGACCCTTCGCTTTCGACCCATCCATGACGCCATGCCCGACCGGGACGCTGCCCTGGCTGAACCCAGTATTTGCAAGCAAACCACGCCCGGTGAAAGCGTCCGTTTCGTCTTCGGGGACGTTGGTGTGGTTGTTCACCGCATAGGCCGCGAGGTTATTCGTAGGCATTCCGCCCTTGAGAGAACGCGTGCGTTCGTGGCCGGCTACGCCGTACGTGCCATAGGATTGGTTGCCTGCGGTTGTGGGTCGCGCACGCCAGTCGGTTGAGGGAGGGATCTTGATGGCTTCCTCGGGAGTTGTGGCGTTGGAGATCAGAGGCTCACCGCTGAGGGCGTCGGGTACGAACCCTATGCCTTTGCGGGCGTGCTGTGGCGGTTCGCGGTATTGAGGCGTCAGATCAACGAGCGGTTTCGGCTTATTGCGGGTTGAAGTACCCCGGTGTAACTCATTGGACTCACGACCACGTGTACTGCGGACGGATACTTTGCGGCCCAGGCCACCTGATTCAATCGAGGCATGGGTAATGTACGTAGTGTTCATATTGTTGAGGAGGGAAGGACCATCTGTAAAAGGGCCAGTTATTTTGGCTACTTGCTCGCGCTCTTGTTGAGCACGTTGGCGTTGGGAGTAGTTACGGCCGAGGAGGCCAGTAGGGGCGAAGGCGTCTTCTGCGCCAGATTGTGAGGATGTACTCTGGGTTAGGGAGTTGAGGCGGTTGGAGCTGCGTCCGGTGCTATCTTTAGTGGAGTGGCTTGGGTTCCATGAAACCGGAGGTGGACCTTTCACTCGCGTGGACATTTTGCGGCTGTGCATCGTCCTGGTATCTAACCCTGCGAAGGTATCGTCTGCGAAGGATGGTTCAGGGACAGCATCTTGATTAGCGGGTTTGTTGAATTGGTTGAGGTCTAGTAGTGGCTTGAAAGACCCTAATTGGTAATGCGAATCCACGGAAATGCTTCTTCCATGAAGTGACGAGCTGTTTCCTAGTGCTTTACTTCCAGCAACCTCCCGAGTTCCCAAGAATGCACGGGGAGGAGATGTGTCGGCTGGCTTTGATTTTTTCTGACCTTCACCCATGACGTTTACGAGATACCAACTCCGCCACCCTTGAACAGCTTTGTAGAATTTAGTACCAGTCTGTTTGTCGCCAATGGCGAAAAAATGAACAAAACTTGTCTCATTCTCGAACATAGATGATTTTTGCTGACTCTTAATTGCGAAACAGATCTTTTTCGGAGGCTTAACCGACTTCGCAATCTTTCGAGGAGTAGGGGAGTAGATGTCAAAATCAGACAAATGGCAAACGTTGATAGAATCTTTCGCTGTCTCGTTCTTTGCGAGCACCATCTGCCCATCGGGGCGGAGGGAAACGAACCGCTTCGCCCATTTACCGGGCTTCTGGGAGTAGTAGATGTAGCAGGACATCCCTTCAGGCCTTGACTCGGGTACTTGCGAGGCGCTCAACTCATCGTCAACACCGCCAGAGGCCGAATCGACGAGTACAAGGATGTTCTGTCTGTCGTCGTCCCAAGAGTTCATCACATCTCTCACATGCTCATAGTGCCGAAGCGGTCTCTGCACGCCAACTTTACCAAAAGATTCTAGTAAAACCGAAGCTTTTGCATCAATGGGCTCGGATAAGCACGTAGAAGCGGAGCGGATGAGATCTAAAGGAGTTGTTGTGGGAGTGACAGGAAGGAGAATAGAAGATTTGTTGCGTTCGACCAAAACACGCTATGCGTCCATTAGAGCTGCATACACTTTTGATTTGATCACGGGGCAAGACTTACTCGGTCTCCAGCATTGACAGCAGATATTGGGGCATCAATTCCCGGAACAACACCTCCACCTCCAGGCTTAATACTTGCAGGAGGTCCATTACCTCCGAGAAGCACGTTGCTTACAGGGGGTCCATTACCGTTGCTGACCTGTCTCGGTTTGGAAATGTTGGCAGGATTGTTTGGCGACTTGGGGGATTCATCTTCCTTTCGTCTTTTCAAGAAGCTAAACTTGGTTCCCTGTTTTGACGATGAGTGTGGATTGGGCGATGGCTCCGGTGGAGTCTTCAGTCTCGACCCATTCGGCTCTTCTTTCAGCTGCGGCGGTTTGCGCAATTTTCGTGAGGACTCGTGGTGCTCCCTCTCCCCCTGCTCCTTCGCCTTCGATCGCCTCTCCCGCCGCTCTGCCACTTCTGCCTCTTTCTGCAAACGCGCGCGGTCGGCCTGTTCAGCTTCCTTCTGAGCCCTAGCACGCTCAGCTTCCTCGGCCTCCCTGTCCAACCTCTCCCGTTCTGCCTGCTCAGCTTCGAATTTTGCCTGCTTCTCTGCCCTTAATTTTGCTTGCATCCATCTCTGACGTTCTGCTTCTTCTTGAATTAACTGCCTAGCTTCATCGCGAGCTGCCGGCGGTGGCTCCCTCCCCCCCTGTTTCACCGATGGCACCGGGTCTGCAGGCGCCCTGGACGATGGAGGCGACTTGGTAGGACTTTGCGACCCGCTGCCATTGTGCGATGTGCGTGGGCGCGGGGCCGCAGCGGTGCTCGCAGCTCGCATGTGCGGAGTCGATGTCGCGTGCGTAGGGCTGGGGCGGTTTAGGGGTAGTTGGGGCAGCTTTTCAACTCCAGCCTGTCGCAGCGCACCCGCCGGAGGCAGCGGCGGTGGTTTCTGTGCATTCGCGCCCGAAGCCGTCGGCCGCTGGCGGTGGTATCGCGACATGCTCCTGCTGACCTGCTGGTCCTTCTGGGACCCGAGCGGAGAGGGCATAGCTGAGGGTAGTGGTGTTTGCGCACTGGACTGCAGCTCCAGCTCCTGAGCTCGTCGCACCGAACGGTAGCGCGAGAACTTGTGGGAGTCCAGCGCAGGCACAGTGTCGGCAGCCATTGTTTTGGGGAGTGAATTCCGGGGATATTTGTTTTCGCGTTCCTGTGGTGTTCAGGAATGTCTAGGAAGGGAATTGGGCGTCGCGGTGGGGATGGATATGCAGAGTCCACATATGCAGCACACAGGGCAGGCACATCGGGGGGCGGCTAGATCGCCCTTAGGGGGGAAGGCTAACGGCAGCTAAGCTCTTGGGATACGAGGCTGAATAGTGACAAACCAACCCCAACACCACTGCCCTCGCCTTAGAGGCGCTGAGGCGCTGAGGCGCTATGTTTCCTCTCTTCCTCCACCACCTCATAATGGACCGTTCCTCAAGACGCTTGTTACTGTTACTCGCGCTGTGTATAGCTCCTATCGTCTACTTTTTCTCCAATGGAGGCTGGAACTCTTCGAGTCCCCGCAAGTCAAGGGGTCTTCCGCCTGCAAATGCCACTCTGGGAGTATATCTCACCTTTTTACAATTGCATACTGCACGAAATTGGATATGTTGAGCTCACACAGTATCTACAGTTTGGGGCCGTCGTTGCTGTGTCTCATGCCACCTCTCCCCGCCGAAGTGCCCTTGTCTTCGCCGCCAACATGACGAGCATCGATCTCACCATCCCGGATCAACCAGTATGGACCGACGCTGATCTCGAGGCCTTCCACTCCCCCAAGGGTTCTCGAATAAAGAAAGGCTCAGCACTGGCCTGGATGGGGCATCTAAGCGCTCTAAAATGGTACTACGACACCCTCACTCCACCTCGCATCCCCAACCCCACGAACCCAAGCCGCCGCATGTCCTCAAAAAGCTAACACGCTGTCGTCACCCAGGTTCCTCTCCACGGACCTCGAAACCGCCATAATCCTCGAAGATGACGTCGACTGGGACATCCACCTCCGCACCTCCCAAGTCCCGCTCGCCGCCGCCACCATGCAACAGCTCCTCACCACACACCCGCCAACGAAGACGCCTGCCCACCGCGGCGCCCGCTCCACCTACTGGGGCCCGTTGGACTGGGAGCTGCTATTCCTGGGCCACTGCGGCGACATCTTCCCGGAGTCGCAGCTGCAAGAATCGCCGTTCCTCGCCTACGCCGACGACTCGCTGATGCCGGCGGCGCGCCTGCACACCAAGACGGCGGCGTTCCTGCGCCGGCTCGGCATGCCCGAGCACGTGCGGCTCGCGCACCGCAGCCACTGGCCGCTGTGCACGTTCGCGTACGGCGTGACGCGCGCCTCGGCCCGCCACATCCTCGATGAGTACAGCAACGAGGGCGACGGCGGCTGCCAGGCCTTCGATGTGCGGGTTCTGGAGGCGTGTCGCGACCACGACTGGCGCTGCTACACGGTCAATCCCGAGCTGTTCCACCATATCGAGGCGCCGAGCGAGATCACGAATGTGGATGAGAACGAGGCGGCGGTGGTGGAGGGGGCAGGTATTGATGCCCAGGGCAGGCTGCAGAGGCAGACTTTGAAGGGCACGCCGAATATTGCGTGTGGGGTGAGGCATCCGGGGTTTTACACCGAGGATGCGGGCACGTTGGCGTGGCTAAAGGCGGTGGTAGGCGAGCAGGGAGTGTGTCTGGTGGATCAGATGGAGGAGGATATGAGTCGATGGCCGTAAGCGGTCGGGTGGTTGGTGGTGAAGGATGTGGGGAATTTGACACGGTAGTCACGACTTTATGACAATGTTCATGATTTGGAGCGGGTATATACGGGATAGACATGAGTATATGTGGGTTTTTCGTTCATATTGCGCGGCATAGCAAAGGAGTTCTTCGGGTTAAGCTTCTGGGACTCCCTGGAGAAGGGCATGGTAGGCAAAGATACCGCACTGACTTTCAAGATTAACTCTCCAGTTCAGAGCATACCTGTGTAGTGTCTCCGTGCATGGATGAGTGCTGCTGGAGAACTTGCTCGCTACCAAAGGACCGGTTGCAATCACCGTAACCGTATAAAGGAGCGTGTGCAGGAGAGTTGAAGTGTTGTTGGAGAGCTTGTTGGTTAGCAAATGATCGGTCGCAGGTATCGCATTCGAACACCTGCAAGCGGTACTACCCTTTCTTGCAGTACAGTCGCTTGTAAAACCGGCTTCCCCCTAAAGTGCGCTCCTGAAATTTATTCCGCACTTCGAACGACTGTCTTGGCGCTAAACCTAAGGTGGTCAAACGTTCTGCTCCGATACTCAAAGGCGTTTTCTGAAACGCAAACACCTTCTCTAAAGTATTAACCGGTCGAAGACATCAATTTTCGAAAAGTTTCCGCTTATATGATGAGAATGTTGAGACTTTGTACCGATACCGAGCTACGCTACAGTGGTAGAAATTCGATTTCTGCCTTTCCGCATTCAATGTTGAATCAATGCAATAGTACTGTTTCCCCTGCTCGCTTGCTCGCCCGAAAGTGCTTACACGATTCGCACGTTGAGCCTCATTCCGGATACGCAGTCTGCTTGAACCGTACCAACCCCAATTCTTTCGTACTCTTCTTTTAAACATGTCGGCCTGACAACCAATATGTAATACTCCTTGACCTCTAATCCACGCTGTATACTCCTCCTCCAAGATGAAGCTTGAACGAACGTTATATTACGAAGGTACTAAGCTAAGGAGAAGAAGAAGAGGTGTATACAGGAGGCAGAGACGTGTTATACACGCGCTAGGACGCCAAGTCTTTAGCCGAACCCCTAACTAGGCTCCTTATCTAGGTTACGCGTAACGGTGCTGTAATAAGGGGTTTAAGATAGTAACTATTTTACTATTAGAGGTATTTAAGAGTCCTACGGCTGCTTTACCGGCTACTATATTTCTTAGTATAGTAGTAGGGGCATTAGGTAATTTCCGGTAGTTTCTTTGGGGGTTCCAAGCGTATCCTATATATCCTTTCCTTTAGGTCCTTTCCTTTAGGTCCTAGTAATAGCTTTTTAGTCCGATTCTATATTCCTATTCTGGGCCGTCGAGATCGGACTCTGCACTTGTACGAGGTGACTAGGCCTGCTGGTCTTCGGATTTAGCAGATAATGGGCTCTTACGCCGAGGTGCGAAGAGGCGAGTAGAGAATTATGAGATAACTGCCCTGAGTTTTTTGAAATGGGAGTTGTTGAGGCCCCAAATCTGCCAAGGTATCTCTCCCATTTCCACGCGTGTTACCCCCTTGTAGATGTCGCCTCTACTAGGCAGCCATACGTAACAGTAGAGTCAGCACGGGGAGTAAGGAAAGTAAAGTCACAGCAAAAAGGATGACATTAGGTAATTACGAAGCTCTGGCTCGGCGTTATATACAGATAAAAAGGTCCAAACTCAGTGTTTGCACAGACGGGTGAATTATCCACCCTACTATATTACTTATGGTTTGATGAGGGTAGCTCAGGAAGAGAATGATAGACTTCGGGTTGGGTAAATATCTCCTGAGTAGGTTGCTCAGTCAATTGCTCTGGTTTATAGTCGTGTAACCCTTCGGTCGTCCCTATATCAGCTTCATAAATGGTATTCTGGTTACCTTCCCGGTTTCGTCTTCGCCTGCTGAAGATGAAGATTCCCATGAATATAGCTATGACAGCTATTGGTACGCAAATCCCGATACCTACTGTCGCACCCGTTGAAAGACTACCTGGTTGACCGGTGCTTGTGGAAGAGGGGGACGATGTGCCTGTAGAGGATAGCGCCGAGGCAGTAGAGGATAGCACCGAGGCAGTAGGCAAGGATTGAGCTGTACTAGTGGGAGCAGAAGTCACTGGCGGTGTTACCGTGGAAGCCGAAGCGAGCATTGCCAAATCGGAGCTCTGCCACCAAATGGGCACAGCATCACCAAACACCGATGAAGCCGTCGCAAACGTTGTAGTCGACACATTCCCACGATTCCAGCCATTTGCGCCAATATTGGTCGGATAGATATATTCCAATGCCTGGTTTTGAGTTACGCTGGAGGTGCATCGATGCCCGAAGCCCGAAGTAAGGTATCCGTATCCACTGTTCTCTGGTGAACCAACGCCAATTTGCAAATGAATGAGCAAACATACTAGGGACAGCATACTGCCGCAGTGGTGCCCGGACCAAGTGATATAGAGAGGTCATTAAAGTTGCAGCGGTCCAACCACTAGGGCAGAGCCCAGGGCTGTCTATTCGGACGTTAACATGAAAAACTGAAAGGTTTAAGGGAACAATGTATTTCTTACAATAGTATACATCCCAACTGGCCGCGAGTACTAAATTTTGCGATGACAAAGTTCCCAAAGGGTAACAAGACTCATCGATGTAAGAATATGCATTATGACCGAAAAATAAGGCCCGGTTCGAGCCTGTAGGTAGCGTTAAAGTCGCGAGACATGAGGTAGGGGGTGCGAAGACTGTCGTAAGTGGACCTCGATTATATCCACTGATTGCGCTTGGATCTGTCACGGTTGTTGTTGTAGACGTTGGAGTCGACATAATGTCCTGAGGAAAGCAATCTCAATTGAGTTATCCTGGGATTCAGCGGACTGTGAAATGATTACTTTGTAGATGCGGAAACGCTGCAGGATTTGTCGTAAAAAGTACTGTAGACCAGCAGGGGCTTAGTCGGTTCTTGCAGGCCTCATGCATGTAGGCCCCCAAAATTTGACCCATAAGAAACTTAGGCTTCGTATGTTTCAGGTAAAGGGGGCTGGGTTGTGCATTGCATGAAATATAATTGTATCGTTGTGGAACGAATCTTCAAAAAGGGTGTCGTCAGCGAAACATAGTGACTATGGTTCTCGTTGTGAACACAGTGGAATTTCTAAATAAAAATACGACTGTGGGAGAATAAAGGTTATCCAGCCGCGACAACTCTGATGGAAACGTGAGATCGATAGTAAGGCGGTCTTCTGACAGACTTCGTCCGTAGGTCTCGGAGGGATGCTGCTGTACCACTAAGTGGTGCTTTTGACATGCATCTCGCCCTTCGGGGGCCGGCCATGCGTCTGGGCAAAAGTAAACGACTTCCATAAGCAGGCTTCATATCATGATCCTCTCCCATGAGAGAGCTCGCAATGCACATAGCTAGTCTCAGAAGCATTTTCTATTCAGCTTCGTTGCCTCTAGGAGTTAGTGAGAGGACTAGGGTTAATCTGGCATAGCGCTCTCCCGACTCACCCACCAAAGGCTGCTAATCGCCGGAAAACCAATATCGTTCGCTGAACTCGTATCCTCCAATCGTCGACCGTCGATAAAGCTCTATCAGTCTGTCTTGGCTGGCTTCGACCGATTCCCGATTAGGGATCGGTCGAAGCCGGCCAAGACGGACCCCTGGGCACTGGTGTCCCTTGCACCGATAGTGCTTAAAGGGAGTTTTACGGCCCTTTAGATAATCTAAACGTCCTTTTATCACATATCTCCAGATAGACCTCCAAGACCATCACGATGTGGCTCAGCCGCAGCGTATTTGTTTTCGGTTCAAAGTTCAAGATATCCCTGGCGACCCAGGTAGAAGGCCGATAACCCTTGTAAATGCCTTTATGGAGCGTTTCTTTCAACAGAGTTTCAGCTTTGAGAACGACTACATGTACGCCCCGCCCAACATCGTCGACTCCTCAAAGGGCAGCGCTTTTCTAGTCCTTGATATAAACAAGCATTACATCCCAGCCCCAACTGCTGAGAACGTTCCAATCTACTGTTACAGGATCTCAGTCAGTGGAGATACTATGTATGAACTAAATTACGCTCTATAATATTACCTAACAACATTAGTGACTTCAAGGAGATTTCCATTTTTACCGCCAGGCATTACACAACTTTGTTATATCCGTGGGGTGGCCGGGAGGGCTAGTATGTTGTACACATAAAATCTCTCCGCTCCCGAGACACTTTTCGCTAACAACTTAACAGTACGGAGGGTAGGAAGGGAAAGGAGGAGAGCTGGGAGGTGGGCGAGAACACAGTTGATGTTGTTGGAGCGCGGGTGGTGGAGGGTGTAGGTAATGGTGGGTGGACCGAGGGGGAAACGAGCTCAGGTGGGCGGATCAATTGGTTGAGAGGGGAACGGAAGGCCTACAGTGATGGGAGGATCGTGTGGGAGAGGGTACTCACACGATAGAGTGGAACTAGGAGGAGTCGTGGTGCTGAAGGAGCCGTTGTGCGGCTCAGCTATTGGCCGTTCAGTTGCGTGCGGATGGCTGGAAGGTCGGCCGCGTCGTAGAGCGGGCAATTAGCGCTCGGCATTCTTTTCCTCTTATAAATAGGCTAAGAGGTGTTCAGCCCTATGGCCGGAGCGGGTCGGCCACTTCCCTGCTAGCGGCGGCGACTTTAACTGCTAAATCACTAACATTACTGTTAGATTTCATTCGTAAGCGCTCTTATAGCTCGACTTTTCTTTACCTTCAGCCCACCGCTTTAAGTACGGACTGATTTGCTAGACTCTTTGCTAGATCTATTAACGAAAATTCTTCTACGTAACAACTAGGACGTATTAAACTCTGTCAGATCCAGTAGCAGTGTTCGGAATAAGCTATGACTTCCTGCCCGAGAACAACGTCTATAAATTTGCTGGCAAAAAGGAATACAAAAGCGTAAACGTAAATTAGTAGACATAATATCTACTTTAACTTTAAGAAACCCTAGTACTTTAACTTTGCTTACCTTAACTCCCTTTCCCAAATGTGAGCCCCTTCATTGTGCCAGAATTGTGACCAACCTGAAGGCCATTATTGTTGTTGCCTGAAAACACAACATGGTATGACCCTCCGGTATTATCCATCGCCTTTGTAAACGCATCCGCTAGATATTTGTCTTGCGCAGCGGCGATTTCTCTCAACACCGAGATGCCCTCATTTCCGTTAATCGTAGATACTTCTATCTCGCACAGGCTGCGTTGAGACTGCTGACTAGTCGGGAAAAGCTCTACCAGGCTGTCGACCAATTCGGTGATGTCCTCGATTAGTCGTCTAAACTGCTTCTCCTCGTACAATGCCCACTTTGCCTTCTGCCGTACGCTAGATCGGTTCTGGCGCTCGATTGCTAGCTGCCGCATTTTGTGATGGAGCTCTGCCATTGCCGGATCTAGATCAGTTTGCGGGTTGCATGTTACAAGGCTACTGTCCTCGGTCGTTGCCCGACTCTTGTATTTATTCGACACGCCTTCAGCTTCAGCGAACAACTCGAGAATCTGGCCAAGTAAAGCCTCGGCCTGTTTGACGGTTGGGTCGGACCCAAAGCGCTCCTCAAGAGATACCATATGTTCAATATTATCGCCCAGACCTAGGGACTTCCCCCATCGCGATAGACGAAGTCTTGCATTGTCAAGCTTAAGCTGACTCGTTTGGAAGTTCTTTCCAAATTTCCGGCCAAGTTGGACAAATTCGAAGCATTCGACAGCATTGTTGAAGAGACTAGCAAGGGCTACAACGCCAATAGTAAGACCAGCGGGCTCTGCCATGTCGTTCAGCTGAAGTAGAGGAAACGATAAGAAGTTAGAGCGACAAGGTGAAGAACGGAATTTTAATACGCGTGTGACCCTAGGAACTTACGCCCTTATGCTCGTTGTGCAGAGCAGCAGCAGAAGAGGGCCGGGCCGCGATGTGGCATAGCACTATAATTAGAACATGCCGACTAGCTGAGGCGAAAGCTAGCCTAATGTGCAAGAGCAGCTATCTCTCTGCTCAAAGCTCCAGACGATAGACTACCCGGACCGCCGTGCCCTACAATGGCCTATCCCAGCGCTACGACCACGTTTACGGGCCCGGGGAACCGGGGCCTGCAAGTCGGGTACAGCTCTGGCACCGTCGAGGCCCACTTTCACCCTCCGGTCGGCAAGTGCTAGCTTCCGCCGCTTCGTCCAGCGCTATGCTAACCACGCTCTGTTTATACAGAACGCCTGGAGACCCCGCCAAGCCCTTCGTTATTCGTCCCTTTCCGCCGCGACCCAGATTTTGTCGACCGCGGAACAATACTTCGCCAGCTCCACCAAAAATGCGCGGCGCCCAGGTCTTGGACAGCGCTCGTCGGCCTAGGCGGCGTCGGGTGAGTAGGCGCGATACATCAAAACCAAAGCTGACTTTCGGGCAGGAAGTCGCAGCTTGCAATCGAACACTGCTACCGGATTCGAGAGCAGTCAGCAGAGACGTGGGTTTTCTGGGTGCATGCAAGCAACGCCGCCCGCTTCGAGCAGAGCTACCGGGATATCGCAGACCACCTCAAGATTTCCGGCCGGCGTAATCCGAGGGCGAATATATTTAAGCTTGTCCACGACTGGCTGTGTGATGAGAAGAAGGAGAAGTGGATCCTTGTCCTCGACAATGTTGATGACGCTAGCTTCCTCCTCATAGCTCAAAGTACAGGCAAAGAAGACCAGGGGAACGATGGAGACAGCTGGAATTTGCGGCCTCTGCTGGCGTATCTACCCCAAAGCCAGAACGGGTCGATTCTCGTCACGACACGGGCTAGGGCGGCGGCACTAAAGCTGGTGGAAGAGAGCGATATAATTGCTGTGCTACCAATGGAAGAGTTGCACGCGCTGGCATTGCTTGAGAAGAAGTTGGGGATACAGGGTACCAGCGACGGCACCAGCGAACTGGTGGCGGCACTTGAGTTCATGCCGCTTGCTATTGTTCAGGCGGCAGCATATATTACCCAACGAGTGCCGCGTTGTTCGGTGCGCCAGTATCTCTTAGAGTTCCAGAAGAGCGACCGCGAGAAGACAAGTCTCCTATATAACGAAGCGGGACAACTTCGTAGAGACCGAGAGGCTAAGAATTCCATTATCATTACGTGGCAGATATCGTTTGATTATATATGCCGGACGAAGCCGTCGGCCGCTAATCTACTGTCATTTATGAGCTTCTTTGACCGGCAAGGGATTCCTGAAGCTTTAGTTCGAAATCGAGTAAGAGTCGGAGAATATAGCCAACATCCGCATATAAAGGAGTCTCGAGCAATCAGGCATCTTAGACGTCCTTTTAATCGCTATAGAAACAGCCGCAGAGACCAGGAAGGGCACGATAGACATAGTAAACACGAAGATGGGTTTGAAGATGATTTGTTAACCCTACGAGACTATTCATTCGTTTCTGTCGCTGAGGATCAAATAACCTTCGAAATGCACGCGCTAGTACAGCTGGCAATGCGGAAGTGGCTAGGGGCCAACGGGCAGCTCCAGAGATGGAAGCAGCAGTATATTAAGACTCTTTACTTGGAGTTCCCTACAGGGGAGCACGAGAATTGGGGTACATGTCAAGCGCTGTTTCCTCACGTAAAGTCGGCGTTAAAGCAGCAGCCCGAGGGGAAAAGTTCATTGTGCGAGTGGGCTTCACTACTATATAAGGCAGCATGGTATGCGTGGAGAAAGGGAAGCGTAGCAGATGCGGAGACGATGGCTATCAAGTCGATGCAAGTGAGGGGGAAAGTACTTGGTCGAAAGCATCAGGAAACGCTAAGAAGTATGGCGATGGTAGGGTTAGCATACAATCTTAAGGGGCGATGGAAGGAGGCCGAAGAGCTGGAGGTGCAAGTGATGGAGACGTTCAGGGGGGTGCTTGGGGAGGAGCATCCAGACACGCTAACCAGCATGGCGAACCTGGCGTCGACGTACAGCAATCAAGAGCGGTGGAAGGAGGCCGAAGAGCTAGAGGTGCAAGTGATGGAGACAAGAAAGAGGGTGCTTGGGGAGAAGCATCTAGACACGCTGACCAGCATAGCCAACCTGGCGTCAACGTACAGCAATCAAGGGCGGTGGAAGGAGGCCGAAGAGCTGGAAGTGCAAGTGATGGAGACGAGAAAGAGGGTGCTTGGGGAGGAGCATCCAGACACGCTGGCCAGCATGGGCAACCTGGCGTTGACGTACATGAATCAAGGGCGGTGGAAGGAGGCCGAAGAGCTGGGGGTGCAAGTGATGGAGACGAGAAAGAGGGTGCTTGGGGAGGAGCATCCAGGCGCGCTAACTAACATGGCCA
>Ga0307515_10010654_pt1 | contig 17577 bp, 15 predicted proteins | sample 17_EM_MG_FD_194513 | JGI IMG/M metagenome (GOLD analysis project Ga0307515, IMG submission 194513) | Populus trichocarpa ectomycorrhiza microbial communities from riparian zone in the Pacific Northwest, United States - 17_EM | ecosystem: Host-associated > Plants > Roots > Unclassified | place...
CGCCCCCTCCTCCCCGCCCGCTTTCACCGCCCCCGCCTTCCAGCGCTCCCCTTGCGCCTGCACCACCATGATCTGGCTCTGCCAGCCCTGCGGCCAGTCGCTCCGCTCCGCCGACACGACCTATCTGCGCGGCTGGACCTGGCGCACGCGCTACTCGCACTACCTCGGCGGCCTGGGCACGGGCATCGGCGAGGGCAACGAGGGCGTCGAGTGCGGCCGCGGCGCCGTGTGTCTGGCTGCCAAGACCGTGGAGCAGGAAATCGACTGCGACGCGGCGTCGCTGGTCACGCTGCAAGAGGAAGCTGCCAAGGTCGAGGCGGAGGGGACGGGACGGAGCTGGAAGGGGACGAGCTATCTGATGCAGGAGATTGAGGGCGTGGGCGGGGTGGTGAAGAAGAAGGCCAAGAAGAGAGTTTGCGTGGGTGCGGTGGTGCGGGAGCATGAGGATGAGCATGAGAGAGTGGTGCAGTTCCTGGAGCGAGAGGTCCTCGGGAAGGTGAGGAGTTGGTGCGCGTGGTGTGAGCGAGTTATCCCGAGTAAGAAAGATCTGGAGGCTGAAAACGTAGCGAAGGAGGACAGGCCAACGAGTAGTAGCGGCAGCTCGGGGTTCTCGGTAGTAGTTGGGCAATAGGCGAACAGTGATACAAATTGGTCAGCAATTCATGGCCTTGCTGCAGTAGTGTGATTACGTGTCACTTGCCGAGCAGACGTACCAGAAGATATACATTCAAAATTGACCTTTGGTATTTATATGACCCTTCTGTGTCCGAGCCGCAATATCGAATGAACATGTCTCAAGCCGATATGTTGGGGGAGTAGTTGCTCTCTCAAACTTGCAACAGCTGGCTCGGCATCGGTAAGGTAGGGTCAGACATCCCACGCCAAAAGACCTTAAAATGCTATAGAAGAAGGCTCTAAGAATGTAAGAAGAACCCCATAAATGAATCAATAGAACCCTCAAATATTTTGAGCTGAAGAGAGCGTGAGGGGTGTTTTAGTTCCTTGTCGGGGAGTATATATTTTGATAAGCATCCACGCATGATGAATGGGCTTCATGAAAACCAAAACCGGAACCTCTAAACATGGACATGATTGAAAGATAATGTACAGGGGAACTCACGGAAATTAAAATCTGACATAGAGCAGCAGAACAGAAGCTTGAAATTTAGAATAGGCGAAAAGGGTGTTAGGGGGTGATTTGATTCCTTCTCGGGAAGTAGCATACTTTGATATGCTCTTACGTAGGATGAAGGAAGTTTACAAAAATCAAAATCCTAGAATTCTAAATATGGAGAAAACTAAAAGCAGGAATCTTCCCAAAGCTCCAAAAGGATATTTATGGAGATTAAAACCCCCCAGCAAGTGCATAGCAAATAAGGCTTGTAAGATAGGTGTTATAAATATCTAGAAATACACCCGCTGAACTATTTCATCTGCCCTCTCTAGGCCATCCCCCACTCCAGCAGCGATCGAATGCTATGCCCTCTAAGCAGTTACAATACTCTGATCTTCAGTACGTGCCACCTCATTTTTTCTATGAACGAGAACTGCTATATCGGCATCTCTCAATATCACCAATCCGGCCCATTAATAGTCAGCTTACGCTCCACGGCAGACTCACTAGGCTCCTGTCAGCACGCTATAAGGAACGTGGGGAAATGTGGAGAAATGCGGAGAACTAGGTAGCCCAGGCGGACGATGTTACTGTTAATCAGGATTGGTATACTCTTCCCGATGAAGCCGAGGCTTGGCAGCGGGCGTTTGCTCCCGCCTACTGCTGGCTGGATAAGCGCAGTCTAAGCTTCCACTGACGACTTCTAGAATCTCGTTATTATGGGAATGGGCACAGGCGGAAAATGTGCGGAGCATTGATAATAAAGTGAAATTATTTTTTTGCTTCTAGGATTTAAACTCCTTCTCCGGCTTAGCGGCGACAATAACGGCAGTATGAACAATGGAATGAAAAGGAAGAGAATACCGAAAAAGTATTGAAGAAAAGAAAGTGATAAGAAATAAAACAAAAAGGAAGTAGCGAGCGTGCAAAGAAGACTCCGTCTAGTTGTATTACAAACTCCACCGAATAAAGCCAATAGAGCGCAAGAATAGCACTGCAAACCCAAACGAAACAACGATCGCACGATCGCACGACACCAGCGAAACGAGAGTCTAAACCCAGGAGATAGAAAAGAACCAGAGGAGAAGCCTCTAACTATATTCGAGGAGAAAAAGAAAAGAAAAGAAAGACGACAACAAGTGAAAGCCGCACTCCTACAACAACTTCAACCACCGATGCTCCTCCTCCGTCTCCTCGATCCGCCCCAGCTCCCTGCCGCCGCAAAACATCACCTCGCGCCTCTCCCGCCGCATCGCCCGCGGGCTCACCGCCACACCCGCAGCCCCATACACCACCGCGCCCTGCAGCTCCCGCGTCCCCTCCGGTTCGCCCCACGCCGCGCTCTCCTCCCCGCCTTCGACAGAGTCGTACCACTTCTCCTCGCTCCCGTCGGAGGAGATGGACGAGGCGGAGTCGGTGCGGGAGCGCGTAGGTGTGGATGCGGACGAGCATGTGGATGTGGCAACGCGCGAGGTGCCGTTGACGAGGGACTCGTAGTGGCCTTGGGGGAGGGAGGTGTAGGAGAGGAGGGTCTCGATTGTTGGGAGCGGCATGTGGTTTACGGGGATAGGGTGGATGTAGGGGGTTCGTGGGTGGGTGAGCGGGGGTTGGGCGTGAGTTGGGGAGCCTAGAGACGTTTCTGGGAAGGAAGATTAGCTGAGTCTTCTGGGGTTTAAGGATGGTACGAGAGATGGTACTGTAGAAATAGCAATGAAGGAAGAAAATGAAACCGAGGTATATCTTGGATGCATTGATGAACGTCAAAGAATTATAGAAATACCGAGCGGCCGTTTGTTCTAGAGTCAAACAGATAAACTACTCACCTCTCAAAGCACTCTCAATGCCAGCGACGACAATCTCGTCAACGAGATTGTCCACGGTGCTCAATCGTTTCTCAAGTTTTGGCGTGTCCGTCTGCCGCGAGCTGCCCGTCTCGCACCCGCTGCTGGGGTGGCTTGCCATGGCAATTCGTTAAGACGCTCAACGGACTTCTTCTCGACGCTTGGGCAGTTGTTCAGGGACTTGCAGGCGTCTTGACGGGCACGCAGGGCCTCAGCAACGTCGAACGAGTTTTGCAAAGAAGCAGCAAAAGTGATGTTGACAAGTAGCAAGGTTAGAACAAGTAGAAAAGCTGTGGTGGGGTGGTGCCGAGATCCTGGGGACTGGGAGAGGAATAGTGGAGGCATCGAGTACCGCTGGGGTATTCGTGACCTTTTAACACTTGTTGACAGATGTCTGGAAGGTGAAAATTTGCGTAAGTGGCCGATACTGTGCCGGATAGTCAAGGCAGGAGCTGATTGTAGATGGGGAGTAGGTTGCAATCTGCTGTCAAAAGGCATTGGTATACCTGGTCTTATATCCACTCTCACGGCGTGGTGCAATCCTTTCACTGTGCCATGATCCCCTCCATCGCGTACCCCGGCCCTTGAATTGTGAGGCAGTGACTTCAAGTGATCCTGATGTTGGAGGCAGGTAGACAAAAACCGTTATGGTGGGAGGCGAAATGCTCGAAGGGTCAGAGACAAGTCCCCAATCCCATGACCCTTCAGCCACGAGGCGAGAATTGGGCCTCGGGACAACCAGCAATAGAAGCCTAGACTCAATGCTATGGCAACGAAGGCGTGCCTAGGAAGACTGTGATATCATATCAGATAGAAGGATGGTAGGGTGGGGTGTGGGGCACATACCTCGATGGACGGCTCGCAAGGGTTCATGCCAAGAATTACAGGTGAACTGTCTTCAATGCAAAGAAGGCTGTTCCCGTGGCGCAAGGGCGCTTTGGATTGGATCCTAGGGGATGAAACGGCTACAAGACGAGGCGCAGAGAGTGGTCGATGGTTTTGAAACTCTCCGGGGCTGGGCCTGATGCGACTGATCTGGGGTGTAAATTCTGCCTTGAATGGTAGCAGGGACCATCCCGAGGCCTGCCTATCCCGGCTTATCAAGGTATAAATTTGGAAAGAAAGAGTAGAAGAAGGCAGGGAGAAATGATCTCACGATTTGACAAAAGACCGGGCGTAATGAGGGTTTAAGAGTAGAAAGACAACCACATAGAATGGAGGTCCTAGAAGGAGAAGAGGAGACTTGCAGTCGAATAAAAGAAAGGCGGTACCTGGATACCAAAGACAAAAGACGGCATTAACACGCGTATGCCCGTCTTGCCGTCCGCGATCCATTGCTCGCATGACTAGATCTGCAGCGGTCCAGCCGAAATCGAGTCATGCAGGTCCTGCATCACACCAACAGGAGCGCGGAAGGAATGTCGGGCGGTAACTGATGGTGGCACAAGTCGGGGTTGAGCGATATTGAATTCTAATGGCATTCGCGCCTCAGACTATCCTCATTGGATAATGGCTCGCCGTAGAAACTGTCCGCCTTGTGGCTTTATTCGGGTATATGAGGCTGAGTTAACGAGCCAAATTTACGATCTACGTGCAGTGCCGTAATTTTTGGCTCGGTTGACCACGCCTGGTAGCTGGGCCCACGGTCTGCAGTCCTGTCCCAAGGAAAAGTGGTCTAAGTGGGGGAGGATATGGTTTCATTCGGTATAAGGCTACAGACGGCCAATTGCGATAGCTGACACTTCCTTGCCGCTCATTCCCTGATAGTTTGGGTTACAAGATCAAAACGATCTCGATGCTACAAAGGTTCAAACGCTATTTTTATTCGCACAGCCGACAGTTCAATCAATATCACAGTCCTCCCTGCGGAAAACTTCGACGCCTGCCAATTTCCTCTTGGTGGCTTTCCCCTTCGTCCGCTTCATCCGTATTATCCAGGTAGTTATGTGTTGCCGTACGGCTGTGTGCATCACGTAGGGTTATAATAGGATATGAGGCGTCGACAAGGTCACAAGCATTTTGTTGAACCATCCTCAATTAGTCTAGCTAGAAAATTGAGAAAGATACTGCCTTCGAAGACGTATACACGAAGAACTGTCACTCAAGAAGGGGTGTTGTTCATACCATGGGATATACGGAGCGGACATAGCGATATAAGCATTACTTCAATTCACAACTTTACACACAAAAACAGCAGCGACCAAAACATCATGAAAAAGTCATCATCCCATAAGAATTTGTTTAACCAAAGCAGTCTACGCAAGCAGCACAAATAGGCAGAAGAGAGAACCCTGTCTCATTCTCGTTCATTCGCTACTCATCTATCGTGCCAAAACGCCCGCTAAAAGCCAGAGTCTGCTTCCGCTATCAACATGCCCTTTCCATCAATGGTTCCTCATGTCTTCTTCTTCGGGAACTTGACATCTCCAATCTTATCCCCCCTCAGTACCACATTGAGGACCCTCTCCATTGTGCCCAGCAGCTTCTGGTCCGGCGCGGCGGTACCCCGCTCAAAGTCTGCGATTATCGTCGGCGTGGTATTGCACTTGGTGGCCAAATCCTTCTGGGTCATGGTGGTACCCTTGTCGTTCTTCGCTTCGCCACGGGCTTTCTTAATGGCGTCGCCAACGCGGGTGCCTACGGTTTTAGGCTTGATAATCTCGTCGGATCGGTCGACTTTTGTGAGGTGCTGTCCTTCGACAGCAGGTTTTGTGGCCTGGTGAATGGTTCGGTCAGTATTAGTTTCGAAATCCTATCTCCGGTGCCTGAGACTACGCCACTCATGGCTCCGCTTCTACCCCCCCTTCCACCGACCCAGCTCATGCAGCCATTTCACATTCGGGTCGAGGAGATGGCTGCAATCAGGATGGGATCGATTGAGGGAATCGGTTGAGTGGAAGGTGGCAACTAACCGCATTCCCTGCTTGAAACTTCTTCTCGGTTGCGATGACCGTGCCACTCCTCTGTGCCGCGTTCAGCGCACTCTTGCCTCTCACAACGGTTTCACGGGGGCCTGAGCCTGAGCCACGAGTGCGGCTACCGATCTTGGTTACTGTGTCCCAATCTTCGGACATTGTCGCTATCTTCTAGGGTCGAAAGTAGAAGTGGATGGTGTTCGATATTAGTTGAGGGAATTAGTCAAGTGTTTGAGTGATTTTTATGTGGGATCTAGGGGAGGGTGCGTGGTGTAGTGTGAGAAGAGAAGACCGGAGGATGGACGAGTGAGGCTGATATTTGTACTGCGATGAGTCGATCAGTTGGGGCAGTGTCGGTTTTGCCGGGACTAGGTGACTAATTCCAGCGCTGCAAGGTCCAGCCAAACCCTTTAGGCCCACTATTGCCTTCTGGAATTCTCTACACGACACGGTGCTTGCGCTGCCCAAATGGATTACATATATTAATAGACCATGTCTTGTTGTAGTCAAGGTTGGGCCGACTGTTAATTCATCTTATGAATGGAAATATCTACTTATCGTGCTTAGGAACTCTTTCCCCGCAGCCCCGTGCCAGCGACTCGTCCATTTCAGCCACCAATCTAATATACAGATGGGACCTTGATTCGCCGAAACCACGCCATATTATGTGGTCGACGCTAAGATGCGACATTTTGCTCTTAAGCCCACACGTCTGAGAAAAGAAGATGATGACCGCAGAAACCCATAACGAGAAAATCAATCCGTTTGCCATGGCCCGAACGCCCAAAAATTCCTTTAGCCAGCTGCCAGACCGAAACAGACACCATGATCATGACTTTGATAATGCACCCGCTCTAGCAAGTCTATAACTCGTCATCGTAGTTGTTCATCACCTACGGTGTCGCAATGGCCGTAATATCGTCAAGCCGCTCTTGTGTCTTTAGCTGTCACTAAAAGCCAAGAGCTCCTGTGGCCTTGACGAAAGTGTCGTAAGTGGTGCATGCGCCTAGCGCGCGCTTCATGTGTGCATTGACTAGCTGAAGACCGTAAATGTAGCTAGCATTGACCCAGCCGAAGCTATAATCAAGTCAGTAATAGAGCATCGTTGTGAAATAATGTGAACCTACCCTTCACGTGGCACACCCTTGAAATCACTGCCCTGGTTGCCGTACTCCGCTTCGACCTTGTGAGGATCGATGGGACGGGTGACGTCGTACTTTTCGACCACAACGCCGTTGAAATCAACGAATGCTTTCGTCACCATGTAAAGCCATTTGTATGCTAGACGTTGGGCCTCAGGCTCGTATCCGTAGCGTTGAAGTCCGACCCAAGCAAGCATTTGCTGAGGGGCCCAGCCGAACGGATAATCCCATTGACGATTGGGGCGATCGATGCCTACTGCACCTCGAGATTCCTCCGTTCCTGATACAAGACCTCCGAATACTTCAAACTTAGGAAGGGCCGTTGAGACCAGTACCGCCGCTTGGCGGGGAGTAGCAAGGCCAGACCACATTGGCCAGAAGGTCGTGGCGCTCTCGTAGGTAGCTTGCTCCTTCTTTGCAGTATCATAATCGAAATACATTCCTTTCTCTTCGTTCCACAAGTACTTATCAACCGCCAAGCGCCTCTTCTTGGCACGTCGATCCCAGCTGGCTGAGGTCTCCACATAGCCAGCGGTCATTTCTTTGGCACAGAACTCAGCCGGAATAGGCAATTTATCGCCAAAATGTCCACGGATCGTTCGTGCAATATCGGTCTCATATTTATACAACAGGGCATTGAGATCCACGGTTGCGAGATTAGCAGCAACCTTTTCGAGACGATAGGAAGTGTCGTGGCCAGACTCTCTTACAGCCCGATCATGCAAGAAATATTCATCCAGCTCCGGCTCGTCCACCTTTTGGTGATTGTATGCCTCAACAAATTCATTGAAGGACATGTTGTGTTTCTTTGCGTACGGTTCCAATAAATGCTCGAAGTGGGAGGCCTCAGTCTCAGGAGGAACTCCGAGGCCACCGGGGCGGTATCGTGAAAGTCCGGTGACAGGATCAAGTCGAGGGGCATGCATCCAGACGCTGTAGTACTCCTTGATCGCAGCGAGGATGGCCTCGCGGAGGAAGTCCAGTGCACCGGGTTCATGCTTGATGCGTTCATACACTCGAAGTGCCATATCCGTAAGGAACGGAGGCTGAGAGCGGCACAAGTAATACGATCGATTAGCGTTCAGAATCTTTCCGTAATGCTTAATGCAGAAGCAGAAATGCTGAACCATCGATTTAACAAGGTCAACACGATCATTAATAAGCAAGCCAAGTGACTCCATATAGCTATCCCAGCCGTAGAGCTCATTGAATCTTCCACCGGGCACGACGAATGGCAAACCTCGCAAGTCCTTTTCACCAGTCTCAAGGTCCTCATATTCTTCCATGGCGATGGCAAGAAGGCCAGGTGCCGCGTTCAAGTCCCTCACATATGCGTCATCCGAGCAATCCTCTTGAAGCCACTGTACATCCAAACGCATATCAGGGTGCTCCTTTGCAATCCGGGTGTAGTATGCATGTTGTTCTGGAGCTCCCCTTGGAACATATATGCGAGGGCGTGGGTCATCGGTCCAGTCCTTTGGGTCTCTGCCCACTTTTGCAATGTTTGAGCCATCGATACGGCGAGTAAGCCCGTTCCAGAAGGAATCCTTAATCAGGCGGGAAAGACGGTTGACCGGATTCTCGTTTAGACGTGCTTCATCAAGAATAATGGTTTTACGGCCGAAGTCTTTAGCCAAGGTAAGTTCTTGCAGCAGGTTGGAAAGCATATAAGTGCCGCGAACATCGAACTTGTTGAATCCACCCGATTTCTCGGTGCCGATAGAGAGAACCTGAGATACTTTCAGCGGAATATCCATGCACTATCACATGCGCAGACGTACCTTTGGTCCTTCATCCTCAATAGTAATCTGCATGTTATTGTCCGTATCCTCCCGAGAGAGCAGGGTCTTTAGGGTAGATTCGACGTGAACTAGGAATTTACGGGGCTGAATGGACTGCTCATCTATTTTCCATCCAATGTCAGCGTAACTACACTAAAACGGGCCGATTGAGTTGCTGACCATGGCTGATTCTCCGTGCTGGTTGCTTGAGCCCATCTGTGGTAGCATTACGACCTTGGGATTCTATAATCTATACATGCGCCCACATTAGTATTTCAAGGCTAATTGGTATGTAGATGCAAAGACTGACAGTAGAGTATGTGCGGACACGAGCATTCTTCTTGTGGGACTCGCCATAGTAGATGTGCGGCGCGGATAAGGGATCGAGATCGATTGTCGCGGTACGGCGTGGCTTGAAGGCTTGCGAGGTCATCCTATAGCGTCGATGCTATGCAGGGTTGTTTTCAACTCCGTAGAGAATGCAAGAAGTAATGGGATGTGGAGAAATCGTGGAGGAATGGAGAGTCTGCAGATTTGAGGATTTATCGGAGTTATGTGGGGGTGACAAAGCGGGATGTGATGGGATGTTGAAAGGATTGTGAGGTCACACGACGAGATATCCAGAAAGCAGCTTTTAGGGAGCGGAAGTCTGTCAAACGATAGGGTAATCAACAATGCTGGTTCACGATGCCAGGTGGATGGAGAAGTAATGGAGCAGACGAGTCAAGCGAATACTAGAAGAGCAGCTGTGACTGGAAGTGTCACCTCGCCCCGAACACAGCGTCAAAGTGCTTGTAGTAGGCGGTGAAGCAACGTCGACCCACCGGCAGTGGTAAGCTGAGACTACCAACTACCAACGAGGGCGAAGCCACCTTGGTTGCTGTGGTCGCGGTGGTCACCTGCAATGACTCTTCTAGAAGGGAGAAGTGGTGAAATTGGGAATGGCCTTGCCTTGGGTACTATCGACGCCGAGCTCCGGTGGTCGATCGGTCTCGCTCAGGGACCAGTTGGCCCTCCCTCCATTGTCTTGCCCTTCCGCCAGCGGGCCTGTCCGCGCTGTTAGAGCGACAATCCCTCCCCCGGACACCGGGCTTCCCGGACTTATTTGCCAGCAGCACGATGGAAATCTCTGCAGCTGCGGCCTCCAATTGCTCAAGCCGAGTCGCGATTGCAGCTTCCAACGAAAAAAACTCTTTGCTATTGCTGCAGAATCTGCGGTCGCAGTCCGCCATGGAGTTTTTGCAGTCCCCAGCTTTTTTTTTCGCTTTCTCGGACGGCAGTTGCTCGGATTGGCGAACTTGCCCATCCGCTGACCCACGCAAAATGGCGTCAACGTGCAGATATTGCTATCCCTTTCCAGGTCAGCCTCACCTCCACTCACCTCCATGAAAAGACTCGATGCGCGCAAGGCGTCGACTGGATCACGCCCGTCAAAACCCCCGTGAGGCATTACCAGCTCTCCTCCCACGCTAAATCTCCCCCCCAAGCTCTACAGTCCTGCAGCCAGAGTCGCCGCTTGAAGAGCAGCAAGGCAGCACTCTTCACCATATATCCAACGTAGTCTTGCAGTGTCCATCACGACAGATGATGGCATCCAAAAGTCAGCTATTGCTTCTTAGACAGCCACAGCTACTTGCGCTGCACAGTCAGCTCATATGTTGGTCATCATGCTTAATGCATATCCCCACGGATTCGCCGTGTTTTGTGACGCCCCACGTTGTCTCTAGAGCCCTCAGCTTTGGTCAGCACCTGGTGTGGCGTGAGCGCGTGCGTGAAACAATAAATAGTTGACGATTGTGAGTCTATTGGAATTTCCCCTTTATATTCAATTCATTTCCGCTTCCAAGAACTTATTGCGCCCGTCCTCCCGAAGCCTAACCCGTCCTCCCAAAGCCCGAACTTTTAGATCCCCGGAAGGTCGAATTACCCATGCCGTCTTTTCGCGCCCTTCGCTACTCGACCCTCCGACCACCGTTTTATAATCCTCGTTATCCTCTGGACTCTTGCGGCTCCTGCGACTCTGTCTGTCTCTTATTGCAGTGTGTTATCGGTGCTGAAAGCGTTGGTGATGAGGAGAACAGGCTTCCCTCGTCCACATCCTCCTCCGACACATCGTCAGCAGCAATAAATTCTGCTGCGAATCTTCTTATACTAACAGTCTCCAAATCTCCCTGGCTGATGCCGAGGTGCTCCATCGTATCTTTTGCTAGCCATGGATGAGTGTCTTGCGTTGGACCCAGTGTGACAAAACGTCTCATCGGAGTTTCCGAGGATGGCCGTGGGCCACGATACAACTTCAGGTTATTTTTCGAGCTTGTCGCCACATTGTTGTCTGGAACCGGCATTGGCGCAGTTCCTGCGAGAGGGTCTGCTTCTTTGCCGTAGCGATCCTCATACATTTGTACCTCGTGAGCTCGAGCACTTTCTTCGCAGATCAGTGTTTGAGCGTAAAACTCATCCGTCTGGTGGGCACTACGTCAGCCCAAATCGAACACACTGGATTTGGACCATTTTCCTTACCTTCCTGTGCGTCGCATTATGCCATCCTAGGTTCTCTTCCGACAACAGTGAAGATGCTCCAGCGGAGCCTTCTCCAATCACAGGTCTATTATATTTCATCAGAACCGTGTCCGCTATCCACGCCTCTTCGGATTGTTCGGACGTTGACTGGTCTGGGGTTTGTTCCATGAGAAACATTTCCACAAGTTTGTAGTTGTTCAACGCAGTTCCCCAAGGTTACCTGGAGATACGTGTCCTAGTAGCGATAAGATTTTGTATGTGCCGTGTCGTCGAACAAATGATGTAGGCCAGACTATTCCTTGGAGGGCAACTAGCCACGCATAACCGTCAGCGAAATAGCACAAATACGATTGCCTTTACTGTCCATGCCGGTGTAGATGTAACCTCAGCAGAAAAAATATATATATACTCACAGGCCATATGCAATTGCTCTTACAGTGGAACCTATCACATACACATACAGGAGAGCTCTTCCTAAGTCCTCCAATACGCAAGTATTCGGACTGAGTATGGTGTGGGTAGGACTGGAATTGTAGCAGCAACAGCTAAGTGCAAGAGAAATACACTCATGGGTTTGCCTTTCGGAGTTGTGTCCTGCGCGGGTCTGAATGGAGTTACCCCTGTATTATAGCGACTTTGGGTTCTCTTAAGTAGTGGTGGGTGGCCTCTTGGAGGTATAGCTGTGGAGGCCATCAGAAGGATTTTTAGGGCGATCAGAACCTTGTTATATTTACGAGCTCAACTTGATTCAAATGAATGAACCAGCGGCGTGCTAGATCTGTTCACCCTCTAGATGAAGAGGGCGAGATTACCTGTACACGTATGAAGGGCGAGATGGATATTGAAGGCGGCGAGCCAAAACGGGTAAGCGAGGGCGAGATGTGGAAGGGCGACGTGAGACACAAGAGGGTGTATGGCATAGGCTTATGCAGCGTCTAACAATATGGTGAATTCCTAAGGACAGAGCCTTGCTTCTCGCTCTGGGGGCGCTATCCGTAGTGGTCATTCTTATATTGACAGCCTGGGCTTCTCATCGCTCCTCACCTCCTAACATCCAAGATCGCACCGCTGAACTGTCTTTAGGCGAACCAGGCTGTGTGGCTGCATGGCTGCATGCATGCGCAGATGGAGAAGGCTCTTGTCGGCTGTCGCACCATTCAGATTCAGCCTTCTCTCCACTCTCCCCCTCTGCGGTGTAGTTGCGCAGCACTCATTTGCTGCGCACATATGCAACTACGGATACCAACCGTGCTTCTCCTATCACGAGTGTTTAATAACGCCATCTTGGTGCTGCCACGTGGGTTACAGGGATGTCTTACATAGTTCGTCCCCAGAAGACTCTGCGATCACCATTTAATAAGCGGCATATACCAGTTAAAACGTTGCTAATCCATACGTTCACCGCATCTCCAGACATGAATATTGGGAACAAAGCTTGGGGCTATCGAATTTGTTCAAGCCGAACACCCACATCAGCGCCCCGTTCTAATGCGGGAGAGGTAGAATGAAGCAGGATGACTACACGCAGGTTTGGCTTCTTTCTACTCGATTGAGCGGACGATCCATTCCAACTAGCTTGTACACCTGATTCATGGCACACCGATCAAACTAGGGGACTTCCCGCATCGTGTTTTGTGGATATCCTCGACGGCAACCCTATCAACTCCCTTGGCTTGGCTGTGGGAAAAGGGAGGGATCAAGGATCAAGGACGCTCTTAGGGGGCGGATTCCGTGGAACGATCACCCAGATACACACGGAAGATGCTGCGACGTCGGCTGCAACCACGAGCATCATTCAGTGGGGTTTTGAAGCCGTAACGGAGCACTGGTCGCTAGGCAAAACTACCACAATCCCCAGCCGGTAGAGCAGAGCGCGGTTGTGCGGATTGGGCAGGCGTTGCGGGACCGGTGTGTGGCCCTATTGTGAGGCTGAAAGTGGTGCCGGCATGCCATGTGGAAGGGGCGCTACCATTTCCTCTTAGTAATTCTGGGGGGAGTCTAGCGTTCCGGCTACCGAAGGCGCAATTTATCTCCTACCAGGGCTGAAAGCCAGCTGCTGGATTGCTTTTTTGCGGCCCCTAGAAGTTCCTAGCAGCGGCGCCCCAATTGGCCAAAGCGCGGCAGCTCGGGCCGCCAGCTGCGGTTTCTGGGTCTTTCCCCGAAATTGTTTTACTTTTGTGAAGGCTTAGGGGGTGGTGGTGCCATGGGGGTGCAGTGGGGATGCGGCCGATGCGGCCAACGCGGCCAACGCGGCCAAGCGACCAATGCAGCAAATGCTAGAAAACCACTTTGTTTTAGCGCGAACCATTGGCGCGGGCTGGGGTTGAAGGGCCGTCCCGATACGATGGGTGGTGGGTCACTCTAAACTTTCGGCTTCGGCCACGCCAACCGCCTGGTTAAGCTTTGCAGTGACAGTCTTCGTTCGTGCGACAGCTTCGTGTGTAGAACCCGTGGCCCATACCCTTGGAGTTGGTCGTCGTGGCTAACCTTCTTGTCGGGATCTCACTCCTTTCTCTCCTACTGCACCTACTCCCCTCCCCCAATTCGTCCACTTGTTGTGGGAATTGATTAACATCGAACGATGATCAACAGTGAATGGCCCTGCAATAACAGCACGCTTCTGATTTCTAATATTGCCCGCGTCCTCTCGCCGGCGCAAGTCTCAGTCTCAGTTTGGACTCTCTCTTCCGCTTCAATCAGCAAACAACACATCGAAGCTGCCCGTGCGTCGGACGCTTATCTCGCCGCGAGAGTCCCACCCACTCTCCCCCCTCATCGTCGATTTTGTTCCTCTAAGAGCCCGCAGCTAAAGCACATCCAAACTTAATTTCACCCACTCATCGCCTTGCAGCTTCTCTCCCGTCTCGGCCTCCCCACGATCCCGCCGCGCTTACTGCCGTCTTGTTTACACCTCCAACACGACTAGCCCGGCAGCATCGCTAGCGCCTCTACTGCCTACACTATCCACCACCATGGCCCACTGCCGTGCTCCACTCAGGGCTTAACAAGACAGCCTCAGCCCGACAGTGAAGCAGGCCAAATGCAAATCATTGCTTAGCATTCATCTACCGATGCAACCTCATAGGCACGTTATACGCCTTACGCTACGTTAGTCTATCACTTCACCGCACGCGACTCATGTTTTAGAATGTATCCTTGCGTTAGGTCTGCGTTGTAATATTACTTGGCCGTTAAGGCTATTATCCCAAGGGCCAGGCGTGCAGGAAGTCTTCGTGCTTCCGACCTCCAGCTAACAGCGAATCAAGGTTGAACGCTAGTCTTTTTGCGTAACCTACTACATTAGATGCTCCATTGCCTTTCTACGAACCTAACCGGTGTGCTGCTGATTTTCATTAGGCAGCGCCCATCCCAACACGCTGGATGCTGGGAAACCGACAACCCGTCAATATTTTTTTTCTCGGTTAGCTCGCTTTTAGAAACAGCCCACCTACCGAGTCATTTCTGGGTTGGCAGTCAGCGATATCATGGCACATACTCCAATTTCACTTTTTCCCGCCCGGAATCGACCTACTCTGAACTGGATTCTCATGCAGTATGTGGGAATCCCCGCCTGGGTCCACTCGGCTGCTGCCGCAGCTCCGGAAGACCATAAAGACCTTAAGCCCCAATACGGCAATATGCCCGATGACCACATATTTTGAGGTTCTCACAACTTCACTAGCAACTTTAACACTCATACCATTTTCAAACCTGACCCCTAAAGAGACCCCTAAAGATCTTCAAAGCTATTTCCTTTGACTATTGTAGTATTCCTTACGTAGGTCCTCAATTTCCGAGTCTCGCGTCTCACTCGTGCAAAAGCAACAGTAACACTACATGTACATACGTCTCCACAAATTTAGCGAGATGCACTCTTATTTTTTCTCTCTACAAGGGCCCTAAGCGATTGTGTCTAAAGCCATGCATACAATATGTGTGCTTAGCAGATAATAGGACTCTACTCTTCCCAACAAAAGCACACCAGTGCTATCAGCCATTCTATGCCGTCTTTCATTCCGCTCTTATGCATGGTCCATTCACACACCTAGAGAGACGCTGAATCATGAAGACAGAACACCATTCAGTTGAAGAATTTCCTCATACTCTCTCCAGAGCCGACTCGGCATGAATTCCGTGCGGTGGAGGAGCCACTAGTTTATTTTCCCCCGTTTTCTAAGCGAAACCACCGCCGACGAGGCGTTATCGCAGAGACAGTGGTCGAAGAAACTTCACTCCTAGGATTTTGGTCAATGGCAACGTAACCGAGTACGAAGGACGGAGCGATAAATGTATTTCTCCTTCCTTTTCGGGGCTAGCGATTTTCCCCCTATAAGGTGCCCATAAGGTTGCTGAGGTTTTAGGCCTCTTTTGGGAGATCTTAGAGACATAGGCCGCCTGAAATCTTGTTGCTCAGGCGGTAGAGCTCCCATAGCCTAGCGACCTTATGGGGTCCACTGGTCCCAAAAGGGAAAGAGAAACCCATTTTTGCACCGTCCTCCATAGACACATTCGATCTAATAATACACTTGGCCAGCCTTAGCAGTGGAATACGAATATGCGATTCAGGGGTTTAAATCAACAGTAGGACAAGGAAAACCGTGTCAAGTTGTCAAACTGGGGGCTCAGGCAAGCAATTCTGTTTTGGTAATCTCGTCCTCTGTAGCAGTGAAAGCGGAATTTGTCGACCTGAGACGGATTGTCTCAGTTGACTAGTACCTGTTCCTGTTGCCTGCACCTGCAACTTGTATATATAGTCTCTTTATTTCATAGATTAATAAAAATACACGAGTTCGCTCGACACAACCCAACAACTGAGACCCAGCCGTTCTACATCTATAGTTAACTGACAGTGTGGTTTTGGATAATGCGAATAGGCGAGCATAAAATATCCTTATCCAATAGAAAATGCATAAAATATCACAATCGATAAGGATAAAGTGCCCTGTGCAGGGCTTTTCTACCCCAACCAAGCAGAATAGCACAGAACCGTCGTACGCAGAGCCGTCGTGCAGAGCTTTTGTATACAGAGCTTCGTGCAGAGCTTCGTGCAAAGCTTCGTGTAGAGCTTCGTGTAGAGCTTCGTGCAAAGCTTCGTGCAGAGCCTCGTGCAAAGCTTCGTGTAGAGCTTCGTGTAGAGCTTCGTGCAAAGCTTCGTGCAGAGCCTCGTGCAAAGCTTCGTGCAGAGCCTCGTGCAAAGCTTCGTGCAGAGCCTCGTGCAAAGCTTCGTGCAGAGCTTCGTGCGGAGCCTCCGTATGCAGAGCTTCCATGCGCAGAGCCGGATGTAGAGCCATATATAGAGCCACTTACTAAAATTTAGAAAAAAAGATAATATAACTTTATTTACTAGGTTTAAATTAGTTATTTTTATATAATAATAATAAAGAAGGCAACTAAAAAATTATTTAGGGTATGCTAAGACTTATCGTGATAAGATTTATCTAAAACTATACTACTGCCTAGTGGACGGGTATTCCATATTAAAGAGCTAATAAACCTCTTATATTTTTTAATTTAGAGGTATTAATAGAGTTGAGAGCTTCTAATTTTACTTCTAAAACTATATTATATATAATAATAAAGAGGAGGAAGGCAACTAAAAATTTATTTGGGGTATGCTAAGACTTATCGCGATAGGGTTTATCCAAACCCACACTGGGTAAGATACGCTTAAGGAGTAAATAGGAGTTACCTAGGTGTAAGGGGTCTAGTTTACCTTAAGAATTGTATTACTATAAGCGTAAACTAGGGTAAAAGCCTGGATAAGTAGGTAATTAAACCTCACTATTAGCTATTAGGCTATATAGCTACCTGCCTACCTAATAGCCTAGACTTACCTACGCGGTATTTTATCTTCCTCTATATCTTTAGTTAGGGATATATATAGGGGACCTAGGTTGGAGCTCTACAGGCATGTGCATGACCAGCTTCACCCCCCCCCTCTTTTGACAAAAGTCAATTTCGCTCGCATATGATTTCGTCTAGTTGCCACCAACCGTACATAGATCTGAAATGGGTGGTCAGCCCCCGACTTCAACAAGTGTACCGATACTCGCTGTACCGGAACTGTGACAAGGAGGCCCTGTTCAAAGGAACGGTTCAGTATCCCGACACCGTGTCTATCAAATCTGAACTGGCGAAGTGCAAGCAGTGTGACTTTGGTACTGTCGACCTGAATCGAAGTTCCTTACTACCATCGTAATACTGTCTGACGACCTAGATCGTCTATACGAACTATGTCTCAGTTGTCTCGTATCTTGAGCTCGT
>Ga0307515_10010655_pt1 | contig 17575 bp, 13 predicted proteins | sample 17_EM_MG_FD_194513 | JGI IMG/M metagenome (GOLD analysis project Ga0307515, IMG submission 194513) | Populus trichocarpa ectomycorrhiza microbial communities from riparian zone in the Pacific Northwest, United States - 17_EM | ecosystem: Host-associated > Plants > Roots > Unclassified | place...
AACTAGAGGATATCTGTAGTACTGGAGACGCTTGTTTGCCCTGGACTCTCAGCTCCTTTGGTTTGAGAAGCATAACCTACTCGAACTGGGCTGCTGGATGCAAAGGAAATGGGCTACTGCCTCCAGTTGTCACACAGACACAACGATCAGGCTCCAGAAGTCCGGGGTCCACCTGGACATCCTGGAGCGTGAGTGGAAGACACAGATCGAGACACAGCTTGCCTCCGCACCGCATTTGTAGTGTATTTGCTCACTTGGAGCTAATGACCCTGTAAGTCCAACCTGTCAACTGTCACGGAAGGGCACTCCATAGCTTCGATTTGCAATTGTTGACAGATGGCATCATCACAGCAACCGGAGACACCTGTCATGTATGACAGTGAGGCAGGGGGATATGCCCGGGCCGGCCCGAAAGGAACCGGCTGAGGCTTGGGGGGGTTTTTATTTTATTTCAAGTCCCCGTTTCCGAAACCCTTGAGACTGGTCAAAAAAATTGGACAAAATCTGGACTTTAGACCATAGGGTTACCAATACGCCTCTGTTTGTTGTTTTTAGATAGATTATATTATGTACATTATGGGAAAAATACAAGACTGCGTGCACAATGAGCGAAGGCTGAATTACAACGTTGCACACTTTTCAATGCCAATGATCCAGATGGTTGTTGGAGGGGACACTGTTTGCTTAGGAGGACGTTTGGGCTTGATACAAAGACCTGGTGATGTTTTGGGAACAGTGCTGAGTTCTCAGCATGAGGTTCGGGGCTTGTGGGATAGCGACTCACCCTCTGTAGTTTGTATTGGCAGCGTAAGTATAAAATAAAGAGTGTTAGAAGGCAAGAAACGAGCGTGAAGGGCTCGAAGGAGAAAATGGTTTGTGGTCGGGTGTAATCATTCAAAAAACAAAAAAAACCCCCCAAGCCTCAGCCGGTTCCTTTCGGGCCGGCCCGGGCATATCCCCCTGCCTCACTGTCATACATGACAGGTGTCTCCGGTTGCTGTGATGATGCCATCTGTCAACAATTGCAAATCGAAGCTACGGAGTGCCCTTCCGTGACAGTTGACAGGTTGGACTCACGGGGTCATTAGCTCCAAGTTATTTGCTCGCCTCCAGTACTATCCACTGATTTCATTTCAGGGCAGAGCAAGAAGATCACAGATCGTGCTATTGCCGATATTCTTGAGAAGAAGGATGTCATCAAGACAAAGAAATTACAGCTCGGGCAAGCAAGAAAAACCTTGGAACAGAAGGCTTGAGACGGTACTGCACAGGAGATTCAGGCCAGCGAAGCGGAGGTCGACTTGTTAGCGGCAGTAATCACACAGCTGGAAGTTAATATCAGTAAACAGACGTCAGCACTGGGTATCACTGCAAAGAATACACTCTCCAAGTTGAAGGGCAATACCTTCCTTCGCCTACGGATGAATTCGCTTGCGCTGCAACAGAGGATCATCCAGAATTTGGTTGCACGTAAGTTTCAGATGGAGAAGCTTGAGCGTTTGGTTCGATATGGCGACCGCATGGGTAAGTAATACATGAAGGATTACCTTTCGAATTTCTCTAACTCTCTTGCTAGCAAATAGTGACCACGCTCAACTCAAGCAAAGCCTCAATAGGCACAAGAGTGGTCATGAGCGGCTGCTTAAATCCTACAAAAAACTCCGACAGGAGATGCAAGATCTCATCACCTGTGGAGATGCTCCCACAGGTGCTATTGTCCCTAGCCCATTATCCAGCAAGAGGTTGTGGGATCTGGACATAGATGATGATTTGTGGATGGAGCTTGCCCGAGATGGACAATACCAGGACGACGCACCAAGATGGCTTTACGATCAACCTATGAGGCAAGGTATTTGTGCTATGCTAGACCTGCGGCGCTCTGAAGAAGAGCTCAAATGGCTCGACTATGAGTGCGGTGTGATGTCCGCATGGCTCTGCGGACAGGGAGAACAGCTGTGACTTGCCAGTCACACCGTACAAGGTATCCACTTAATTGTCCTTCCTCGACTTATTCTGATCTGACCAATAATAAGGCAATACCCCGCTCCTTTACCAGATTGAGCTGCGCGGCGCCAACCTCATTCATATCAGTCGGGCCTGGAACATGGACATCAATATTCGTATTGGTGAGAATCGAATCCCAGAGGGTATGCTGGCCCAGGTGGAATCCGGCTTGACAGACAGCAGACCGCCGTCAGTTGCATCAAGTGGTGGACATAACGATAACGACGACTATGCAGGCGAGGCATGGGTTGAGTTAGACAACCACTTTCGAGGAGAGGACGAGAATTTCATTGAGCAAGATGAGCTCGACCTGACGGGCGAGCCCGGACTCCTACTCGACACTCCAGCCACGCCCGCTGCTGAGAGACCTAGCACGCCCACGAGTCCTACTGTCTCTTTTCGACGTCATCCTGTTGTCCCAAGTCTCGTGTCTGGCTCCCCTCTTTCCCCCTCTGTATCACCTCTAAAACCACCCAAATCACCACTCCGTCCGTTGTCCACAATGCGGCCCATCGTTCCAGGTCTAAAGGGTGAGGACCACCCACACATCTCCCCCCCTCGCCCACATGTGCCGTTGCCCTCCCAAGGTGCTAGTGCCTCGAACGAATCAGCAAGTACCAGGCCGGCCAGGGCATCGCCATCAGGCCGGTTCTTTGCCTGCCCAGACCTGGTTCACGCCTTGGGAATGCCGAGGAAATGGGTACACGGCCGAGTAATCAGTACGCTTGGTGATGCTTTCTGCCATCTCTCGCGTTCGAAGCCCAGGAATGAACGCTACGAGGTGCTTTACACGGATCTATTCGGGTTGTGGGGTTCCAGCGCACCACGGAGCTCCATTTCCTTTTACTTCAAACAAATTGCGAGTCCGTTCGAGTGTCGTGCATGGTTAATTCCCGTGCTGCTCGAGCACCACTGGTACCTACTTGCTTTCGACTGGATAGACCTTGCCATTCGCATCTACGATTCACTTGCAATGAGCAAGATTCCTGATCAGCGTCTAGTCGAATTTGGTCGCGGGCTAGCAAAGTTAATTGAAGAGTATTTTGGATTAGAAAGTCACGACTGGAATGTCATCCCAGAGAAGGTCAGTGGTTGTCATCTTGGCTTGGCCAGATTCTGACCTCCTGCTTAGCGCGGGCGTCGCCAAACGAACACCTATGACTGTGGGATATATGTGTTATGGGATATATACTGTCTCTCGTGCAATGGCGCATTGGTCTCGATAACTCCAGAGGATATCACAGGTTGGCGTCCGAGGCTTCATTTCCTCATCGAGTCGCTTCCCCCATACATACACGTACGAAAGAAGCCATTGGAGAAGGCGCCGTATATGGGGCCTACAATTGAAATAGATTCGGACTGACTCACTGTATTATTAAGAGTCTTGAATGCTCAAGTTTCCCGGAAGTACAGGTTGCATTTCTAGTTCCAATTTATTAGTGCATGTGAGCGGATGCATCAAACTTGACAAAAAAAAGGTGAATTCACCCAAATGACAGAGCTGCACCTCCTGAGTCTCTGAATTCTGTCTCTGCACACAGACTCGCCAATTGTACGATTTCGTCCATTTTGATAGGGGCTTCGCTGTATGATAAAATTCATGGATTATATCTCCAACTCGTTTATATGAGTGCTATATGCGATGATAAGCTGTGAGAGCTGCCCCAACGATTGCCAATTCGTTCATACGAGTTCGTCCATCTTGATAGGGGCTCTGCTGTGTGACGAACTGCATGGATTATATCTCCAACCCATTTATATAAGTGCTATATGCGATGATAAACTGTGAGAGGTGACCGAACATTCACCAATTCATCTGTGCGATTTGACGATTTTGATAGGGTCTCCGATATGGGATAAAATACATGGATTATATCTCGAGTTCACGCATGTGAGTACTATATGCGATTATGCTGATCCCACGACCGCAAATTCGTGCTCCCCTATGGGCTCGTTCGTTCGCACAATTTTGTCCGTTCTGAGTGACAGGGCCTTCGCTATGCGTGTATTACATCTCTAATCCATCTATATGAGTACTGTATGAGTACTGTATGCGATTATGCTGACACCATGTTCACCAATTCGTGCTGCCCCTATCGGCTCAGTTTCACGCTCGTTCTGCTCGTTCTCACTCTGGAAGCAACTGTACACTAATAGATACTATATTATACTCATACTAAGGTAGACTGCAATCAAACCTAGCACCCATCCCAATTAGGACAAAGCAAAGAAGTTGACCTCAATTCTGGGTCGGCCCTTGCCCACAAGAACAAACCATTACGTAGAACTGTAGAATAGATCGAATAAAAAATTTCTATGGTCTTATAAATCTGCGCACCCTCTTCACTGAGGTGAAATTACGGAATGATTGAAATTTCACAGAACATCGAAACAAGCCATTTCCGTGTGATTGCAACCAAGTCAACTTTTTCAGGTTGCCGATTTGTCGCTTTAGTTGCTTTGTTCTATTCAATTCAAGCGGAGCTTAAAACTCCGACCTGTTCGCTCTGGTTGCTGGGGAAATTTTATTTACACATAAAAATGGCTCGAAAATCAAAGAGAGCAATTATCAAAGCTGCCAATCTCAGACGACATGCTCAGAAAATGTCAGTGCCACAGGCAAGCTCACTCACTGATGTGCTTCGATCTGTTGGAGAAAGGTAGGACAGCTCTCGAGGGTTACCACATCCCTTCTTTAGATATGCTAATCGCTCTGCAAGGTTCATGGATGCTTATCGAAAGGGACTTACAGGCGCACAGGCTGTTTGGGTTAACCAAAAGTACCATGGCCATCGAACGCTTCCTTCTGAGGCAATCTATAGTGACTAGCTAATGTTTACAATATACTATGATTTTCTACAGGCTCAACTCGCAATTCTGAGATATTGATTTTTTTCCGACTCAGCATTTTGTCGCCCAGCCTCACAAATCTTGCTTTGTCTTTCCTAATCGGGACGGGTGCTAGGTTTGATTGCAGTCTACCTTAGCTACATATACAATGATCTCATATGTGGAATTCGAGAAAAACGCAACCCCCCCTGAAACTTCATCGTTTTGCTGCTCACGCTGGGGTGTGGAGTGCAAAAAAAAATTGCATATACCAGGCTCTCTCTCTCTCTCTCTCTCTCTCTCTAGAGAGAGCGAGCGAGAGGAGAGGAGGAAGAGTGAGAGTGAGAGTTGGTTGGCTGGGTCCCACCCTGGCCTACCCTATCGGCCCCACGCGTACCAACCTCCCCTGGTGCCCCACCGCCCCTGGCCCACTCTATCGGCCCCACGCGTGTCAACTGCCCTGGCCTACCCTATTGGGTGAACATGTGCCAACTGCCCTGGCCTGCCCTATTGGGCAGCTGCATGGCGGCCGTCCTACCCTATTGGCCCAATGCGTACCATATGGGCCTGCATCGGTCGTCAGGTCCCCTGCCTCCAGTGGTCATTGAGCATGCCGTCTTAGAGCATACAAATGTTTCTCTCATTTTTTACGGCCCTTTCGGCGGCCTGTAGAGGATCGTCGGGGCTGCAGGAACGCGTGCGCGCACGCGCAGTAGATATATTCAGGTAAATTAGGAATAAATCTATTTACCTCTCCGGTGATTAGTCTTGATGTAAATAGTGGAATTATGTAAATATCTTTCACGAAATCACCTGTTCTAGGCCGCTGCGTGTGCCCAAAAAAAATCCAAAAAAATCCACAAAAAATCCAGATAAATTTCAAAAAAATTCGAATAAAATGATGAAATCGCAGATCAATACACAACTAGACTATGATGGGGTATTTTATATTTTGTATGGGCCGTATCGGGCCCCCTATTGTTTGGAACTCCACTGCGCGTTGTCATGACGGCCTCCCTTCAAGCTGACGCCTTGTCATGACACTCTCTTCAAGCTGACGCCGCGTCGTGACGGCCTCTCTTCAAGCTGACACTGTGTCAGGATGGCCTCTCTTCAAGCTGATGCTGCGTCCCACATTGATGGCCCATCATGATGACCTCCCTTCTAGCTGACAGTCCGTCATGACGCTCACTTCAAGCTGACACAGCGTCGTGACGCCTTCTCTTCAAGCTGACGCCGCGTCCCAACCAGACGGCCCGTCATGACGGCTCCCCTTCTAGCTGACGGCCCGTCATGATGGCCTCCTTCTAGCTGACGGACCTTCCCAAGCTGACGGCCCGTCATGATGCCCTCGATTCAAGCTGACGCCATGTCTTGACTCGAGCAGACAGCCTGTCGTGACGCCCTCCCTTTGAGCTGACGCTGTGTCTTGACTCAAGTGGATTGTCCGTCATGATGGCCCCCCTTCAAGCTGACGGCACGTCATGACAGCCCCCCTTCAGGTTGACGGCCTGTCATGACAGCCCTCCTTCAAGTCGATGGCTCGTCATGACGACCCTCCTTCAAGTCGACGGCCCGTCGTGATGGCCCTCTTTTGAGTTGACGGTGTGTCATGATGATGCTGACGCGCCATCAGCTTCTGCAACTTATGTTTTTTTCTTAGATTATCTAGATGATGTAATTGATACAATGAGTTATATATTTTTTATTCATGCAACCCTATAGTGTATACAAAAATCATCGCGGCCCGAAGAGCCTGCTCATAAGGGGCCACGAGGGTGGCGAGATGAAGACAGCCGTCAGCATCAATGTTGACTGCTGACTGCTGACTGCTGACGGCAGACCCCTTCAGGGGGGTAAATCTACTAGGCAGATTGGGGCCTGAAAGGCCCCGGATTAGAGTGCCCGAGGTGCCCAAAGGGATATCGTGTAATTTTTCCCCAGCCCTTCTAGAAGAGACGCGCATCTTTCGTGTCTCACCTCCAAATTTCTTAATCTCGATCACTTTTGACATTGGTTATGAACGTCTTCTGATTAATTCTATGCTCAAACAATATTCACGATTTCAATTTTCATGTCTGCTTTCTAAGACTAGTGCATTTTCTTTTCCTTTTTTATTATTTATGGTCCATCTTTGTCTTCCCCACTGCATCTATCGGTCCTGACTTCCCACTTGGGCTATTCGCCGTCTCTTCCGTACCTGCCACGTACATCTCGCTGGTTGTTTAATTGCCTATGCAAATACTAATCTGTGTGCTGGGTTGTGACGTCGGTCACTTCAGCTCCTGCATGTGTACGTCCATGGTCGTCCTCGAGTCGGATGCATGACCCTGTTTGCCGGGTGTTGACCATTTGTGACAAACTGAGGAGTCTAAGGAAGACGGGATCGAGCTTCAATAACCACAGGGCATCTCATACACCAAATTATATACAAAACGTTCCGAGGAAAGGATGGTTAGTGCTGTGCGCTGCTGAAAATTTTGGGCCAAGCGGTTCCAAAGGCAAAGTCATTAAAATCAAGTGAAAATGTTCGGACGTGAGATGTAGGGGGGATTGTAATAAGAGCGGGTGAATGGAGGCCATCACGACTATCTAGGGGCACCCAATAGAGTAAGCCGCCGTCTGAGTCTCTGACCCAACCCTGTGAGTCAGGCCGTGAATAAAAATGAGCATGGAGTGGATCAAAAGCGGAAGATGGTCGATATGAAAATGTCTCCAACACATGGATGGTATTGCCATCAGATCCAGAAACAATGTGCTGCCCATTGGGAGAGGAAGCAACGGACAGCACACTCGCAATCTCTCCCTCTAGAGGCCTACCGACTCCAGCATTAGTATCGGCATCCCAGATTCGAATTGTGTTATCATAAGATCCAGAGATGATGCGCCGCCCATCGGGAGAGGAGGCGACGGACCACACACCCGAGCTATGCCCCTCTAGAGAATTGCCAACTGCAGAGCCAGTCTTGGCATCCCAGATTCGAATCGTCCGGTCCCACGATCCGGAGATGATGTAGTGCCCGTCAGGAGAGTAAGTGACGGACGACACCTCCTTGCTATGCCCCTCCAGAGGTCTGCCAACTGTAGCACCGGTCCCTGCATCCCAGACTCGAATAGTCTTGTCACTAGATCCAGAGATGATGTACCGCCCATCGAGTGAGTAGGCGACGGACCACACAGCTGAGCTATGCCCCTCCAGAGGATTGCCAACTGCAGCACCAGTCTCTGCATCCCATATTCGAATCGTCTTGTCATCGGATCCAGAGATGATGTGCCGGCCCTCGGGAGAGTAGGCGACACACCATACGCACTCGCTATGCCCCTCTAGTGGTCTTCCAACTGCAGTACCGGTATCGGCATCCCACATTCGAATCGTCTTGTCACCAGATCCAGATATGATGTAGTGCCCGTCAGGAGAGTAAACGACGGACCACACACACTCGCTATGCCCCTCCAGTGGTTTGCCAACTGTAGTACCAGTCTCGGCATCCCATATTCGAATTGTCTTGTCATCAGATCCAGAGATGATGTGCCGCCCATTGGGAGAGTAGGCGACGGACCACACACCCGAGCTATGCCCCTCTAGAGGATTGCCAACTGCAGCACCGGTCTCGGCATCCCATATTCGAATCGTCTTGTCATCAGATCCAGAGATGATATGCCGCCCCTTGGGAGAGTATGCGATGGACCACACACCCTTGCTATGCCCCTCCTGGGGTTTGCCAACTGCAGCACCGGTTTCGGCAGCCCATATTCGAATTGTTTCGTCCCACGATCCAGATATGATGTAGTGCCCATCAGGAGAGTAAGCGACGGACCTCACCGCCCCGCTATGCCCCTCCAGAGGCTTACCAACTGCAGAGCCAGTCTTAGCATCCCAAATTCGAATAGTCCTGTCATCAGATCCAGAGACAATGTACCGCCCATCAGAAGAGTAGGCGACGGACCACACACCCTCGCTATGCCCCTCCAGTGGTTTGCCAACTGCAGCACCGGTCTCGGCATCCCACATTCGAATCGTCTTGTCCCATGATCCAGAGATGATGTATTGCCCATCAGGAGAGTACGCGACGGACGACACCTCCTCGCTATGCCCCTCCAGAGGTTTGCCAATTGCAGCACCGGTCTCAGCATCCCAGATTCGAATCGTCCCGTCCCACGATCCGGAGATGATGTAGTACCCATCAGGAGAGTAAGCGACCGACATCACCTCGCTGCTATACCCCTCCAGAGGCTTGCCAACTGCAGAGCCAGTCTTGGCATCCCAAATTCGAATCGTCTTGTCGTGAGATCCAGAGATGATGTGCCGCCCATGGGGAGAGTAAGCGACGGATGACACATAGGTGCTATGCCCCTCTAGTGGTGTGCCTACTATGGCACTAGTCTCAGCATCCCAAACCCGAATCGTCTTGTCAACAGATCCAGAGACAATGTGCCTGCCATCCGGAGAGTAGGCAACGGACCTCACCTCGTCGGTGTGCCCCTTGAGTGGCTCACCACTTATGGCACCGGTCTCAGCATCCCATATCCGAATGGTCATGTCGTAGGATCCGGAGATGATCCGCCGCCCATTGGGGGAATAGCTCATGCAAGTAATACTGTCGGTATGTCCAATCCATGACAATGGCGGTGCTGGCCATGACGACAATCTCCCTCTCACCACCTCAATGCCCTTAGTAAACCTCGTGCTGAAGGCGTCTGATAAAGTAGAGCGTAAGGGCAAGTAAGGTCGGGTTGAAAGATACGTGTGTGGAGCGCTGATAGAGATGGGGGTGCGAAAGGCGATGATGAAACGGCAGACATCCTGAAATCTCTCAAGAAGGGTCGAATTTTCATTCTACTACCAATCAGAACTACTCAGAAGGCAAGCTGGAGTTCGACTCACCTTGGCCCAGGAAATCACGCTTCGAATGCTCGGAGCACCGATCGGAACCATTCCCAAAATGCTCAATACTTCAATCCAAAATAATGGGCACAATCCTTCAAAGAATTCTTCCAAACTATTCCACACGCGTTGATCATTGTCGGGAGCAAAACAAAGATGATTTGACCAGTAAAGAGAGCTATATTGCAAGCAGTCGGGAATGTTCCTTTTGATTCGCGATTGGAGATCGTTAATGTCTGCATTAGCGAGTCGGGAGTCCTCGACCTCGCAAATATTGAAACGGAGTTGGCGAACCATCGTCTTGAGGCAAGCAATTCCCAGCTGCACATTAGCGTCCTGGAGGTTGACTCGATAGGAGCAGTCATCGCTGACAAGGAAGTCTGAAATCGATAGATGCCGGACACGAATCCCTCCATTGGTCCCTTCGTCTCGATATAGCAAAGAGCTCAGATCATCCACCCACATTTCCACCAGGTTCTGTTCTACTCCCGCCAGCTCTGCGATTGTCTTCTCGCAAAGGGCGCGGTATGGAGCCGTTGTCAGAAGGACTCCAATCGTCCGCCGAAACTCAGCTTTATGATGCTCTATCCGCGACTCTAGGATACTTGAGTAAAGTCTGTATAGGGCTTCCAACCCAGCACCAGCTGAATTTTCGGAGGCTGCCCTCAAAAACTCTGTGGGATCCTCACAATGCTTGAGGGCACGAGCAAGGGTCTTGATAAAAATGAAGAGACCATTCGCCCGAGAGATAATTTTGTCCAAGAGCGATTCTTCTGGCCAAGGCGCGGAGAGACGCCTTTTTCGGCCGACTGGGTCAAACACGCTTCGAGCAAAGGTTCGAAGATCACCACTGGCTTCTTGATCTGCAGCCAAATCATATCCCAAGTACGATGACTGGGTAAAGAACTGTCGGATATCAGCTTCGGGTCTGCTGGTGATGATAATTTTCAGCCACGAAGCACGTGTAGCGGCGCCTGTGAGAAGCTTCAAGAGGCGTGGACGACTAAGATCGTCGCCACATTCGTCGAATGCGTCAATGACAAAGACGAGGAAATCGTTTGGGTGTTTAGGAAGGTTATCGAGCAGGTCGAGGAAGAGTGAGCGCTTCATCGACTCTGGTGTCAGATTTGGGTCGTCACGAAGACGATTTGCCACAATCTTTCGAAAGGGGGGAAAGATTTCCGCCAGCTTGTAGATGAGAGTTGGGAGGACATTCTTGGGATCGCTCAAGTTTGGATCGTCTCTTCTACAGAAAAAGGCCCCAGCGAGCTGCTTTTGATCGTGGAGGCGTGCACAGATCGAATGAGCTAACGAGGTTTTGCCGATTCCGGGTAACCCATTGACCCAGTACGTATTGTTCTGGAGAAGATCCTTCTCCTCTGATTTATTGGCTACCCAATCTACGATTTCTTTGAGGCGAGATTTGCGGGTATCTTTCATACATCGGAAGGTCCGGTCATAGCCAGTCTTGATAGGTTCAAGCCGGCTGAGTAGAAGCTCTTGCTCTACGAAAAAGCCACTGAGAATGGGCTCACACGATTTTAGGACAACGTGTGCTTACCAATCCTTTTGGCTACGCGCAGAGTCTCGACATCGACTGCACGCAAAAAGTCTTCAATGGCGTTTGCTAACTCTTCGGCCATTTTCTCCATCATTTCCTTGTTCTTCGAACGAAGCAGCGCATCTCCTGTTCGCTCTGCGATCATCAGCATTTGCGGAATCCAGAAAAGAGACCGCTTACTGAATCGTCCACGCTTGATGTACCCGCATAAAAATTGTGCGATCTCTTGCATAACCGCAAAAATTTGTGGGATTATTTTATCCAAGGTCTCTGTCTCTTCGCTGATGATTTCGTCTGCGACCTTGTCTGCCAAAGGCGAGACGCGCTGCAATTGATCCAACAGGCTCGATGGCATTTGGTCGTATTTGTTTTGTTCCTTCATGAGCTGAACGACCCAGCGTTACCTCTACTCTTCATCCCCCAGAAGAGAGCACGAACCTCAAATGTGAATTTGGCAACACCAAACACAGCTCTTGCAATCGGGTCGAACTAGGAGGTGTCAATACCCTGCTGGTTCCCATACAGGCAGAGCTGACCTCTGCAAATACAGCGCCAAGTTGAATCCCCTTTTCCAAACTCGTCTCCATTGATTTACTCATCAGTGGCGTGAATCCCTGCATCAATCTTTCGAGTTCTTGGACCGACGAGCGCAGCGATTCCGTCTATGCGGACATTGTTAGCTGGCTGAGAGGCCGTGTGGTAAGGTGAACGAACGGTAGCGTCCGCAGAGAATCGGAGTCCCAGAGGCACATGATTCTTTCCAATGACAACGTCCTCTGCCCTTTTGTCAGACACGAGTGGACTAATCGGTCATCACAACTGACTCTGCACAATAAACTCATGCTTGGTGGAGTCCCAATAGTCATCGGAGAGCCCTTGTAGGTCGATGTCTTCGTTCGCTGGCCGGTTCTTCTTCCAAAACATATGACCGGTGATCCTTTGGATCTCCACGCGCATTTTGGATGTCGGAGAAATATCTCTACGAACACAAGGCCTTCAGTGAGCGTATATAGTGAATAACAGGGACATACGAGTGTTGGACAGTTGTCCAGGTTCGGTTACTATGCTTCAGTAATTCTATCTTCCGGTTTCCGTCAAACAACTCCAGGTGGTACCTCGAATCTGTACCGTCTTGTAAAGTGATTTCTGTATGACGCACAAGATCAGCGGTGTGACCTAGATTGGAGTGAAGCGCCGCACGATCTAAATGCAGGCTTCTCGGTGGTCAGACAACAATGCTGCGCTAGCTGTCTGGGTGCTCACAAGTGGATTTCCTTGGGTACTTGAGTGGCCATGTTGGCTTGTTTTCGAAGACTTAGAGTCGAGGATAGGGAGAGGGGAGAAGGTGAAGGTGAAAGGGCCACTTGCAACGTGGGACCAGTGCGCGGCGGCGGTGGATTGCCGCTACAGCTGTTACGTCGAAAGGTGAATGAAGGCGCGGTTCTTTAGTGGGCCGGACTAGTGTGAATCTGGCTGCCTCGCTGTTATCAAAGGGTGACAAAGACCGCGAGATCGAAGGACGGCCTGTGCCGCCCGGCGTGCTGCGTGTTTCTGTCACACAATCGGCGATAATATCCACGACGACGACGACGACGACAAATCGACTATCCCAACCTGCCAACCCGTCAACAGATCAAAACCTCTCTCACCGCAATCCCACCACTACGACACCGCCACCAACCCTTCGCCACTCACCCGTAATCGACCTCAAATTCGCTCACTCTACGGCAGCTGCTATATTGTGAATAATAGATGAGCAGTAACTGTTTTTACTTCTGTTCTCAGTGCCCGGACGGACCTGTGTAGAAAACGAAGAAAATCGAATACCGCTTATCTGCGCACTGCATAGGGCCTGTGTCCCACCCACAGCACGGCCAAGTTGGATGAACCGACTTGCGCTTTAAGTGTGCCCATCAATATATATTAGGCATCCCGGCCACCTCTACAGTATAGGACCTTCTTGCCTACGCCACTATTTCTTCTTGAACAGTCACCGTGCTTGACCATCATCACCAGACCATTCAGTGGGTAATCAGACTCCTTTTATGTGCACCAGCTGCCATAGGTTGACGGCAACCTGGCGTTCCACACAGTATCGAGTTCAATTGTGATCGGCCGCAACTCGTATATCATATAATAACCTAGCTGGATGGACTTAAAACAGTATAAAAATATAGGGGAATCCAAAACCTGACTCAACGATAGCCTCGTGGAGATACCGATGTCAAATTGCCTCTTGACCATCCACCACTTCCGGTCACTTCCTCCTTTATCTAAGCATCGTTATGAATGACCGAATACACCTGTTCCTTGACCAAACGGTGCTTCTTATTCTCCCTAGAACTCGAAACGAGCCTCCGCACATTGTGCAGGTCACTGTCGAAACGAGATCGTGAGCCTTCAGGGGATATATAACATCCAGACCACATGTTGATAGAGTTCTGAGCCCAGTGGAGCTTCTCGAGTGGAAGACCTAGCCGCTTATTATCTTGTTCAAACTGAGATCTTGGTGAGTCTGCACACTCCTCTTCCTTCGCAAGTCTCTGTTCCTTCTATCAGCTCTACCACTTGTAGGAGGTCACCTTAGGAATATTACTTGACCGTGACCTCTCACTTTACCCAAAACTCCCGATCGAAAGTGATACCTGAAGGCGACCAATTGACCGGCACCACAGGAGATCATTTTACGCATTGTAAACTACGAGATTCTTGCGACAGTCACTCAACGGGCCTCGATTGCCACGTGCTTGTTCTCCAACATCACGGAAAAGGGCGACTACCAGGAGCACAGTTGCCAAGCCCTCCCGGGTGTCTTCGTTATCGAAGGCGCTTCTTATCACCTTATAGCCCGTTCGTTCTTGCTCGCTGTATTACGGTGATGAGTCTCTAACTCCACTTTTAGGTAAGTACCCTTGGGAGTACGGCCAGAGGTGGAATTTCTTTTACGGGGGCTACGGTAATGAGAGAATGATGCTTGCCGCGCAATCTAAATGGCGATTCACCTTCGAACCCCAAACAGGAGATAACCCCTTAGAGGTGGTATAGGGCTTAGCGGATTGATGTATTGAGTAAAAATCATGGTGGTTTAATCCATATTAGTTGACCAAAGAAGCTGTATTGATGAAGCTCTGCGGAGACGCAACCCAGCAGTCCAGTTTATTTTCAAAATAGGACCGGAACCAGAAAAGGAGTGGAAGACATTTCGAATAGCTCGGCAACAACATGAATGTCAATCATTCCTGTCAGGCTCCTTTGAGTATGAATTGGCGAAAATATTCACTTACATCGATCCCCCAAGGAATAGGTTGGTTCAGTTGTAAGGCCTAAATACTTCACGATAGTCCCTTCCAACGAGGGCCTAGCCTAAATGATACTTTATCGTGATTTGAGCCCTTTTATGATATCGGAGTCTCTACAAGGCCAAAGATTTCCCTTTATGTAAGGATGAACGGCCAACGGATGTGCCGAAGAGGCTGCTAGGAAAAACTTGATTGCAGGAGTATGTAGAAATTTACAGATTCTGCAGGTTACTCTATGTTCTGGATCATGTGAGGGACAACCATGGCGCAAGTGGAGGTACGGGAGAACTGTGGAGGTATGTGTTCTCATTATATATTAATGGCCCTTGATATTAACCCAGAGATCATGGCTAGTTTCATAGTCAGACTCGACTAGGAGGTTGACACACTTGTGACGAGAGAACTTACTGAAGCGTTCGGACGAGTATGCGCAGTGATGTAAATGTGAACGGTTCATTAGGCATCCGGTTGCATGTCCTGATGGTTCGGAAAGCGCTCGGTGGCTCTATTAAATGTTCCCACCCCATTATGTAGAAGGTAGTCAGTCAGGTTGATCATGTAAATAGGTGAAAGCGCAAACATTGGAACATAGAAGAAGATGGACGATTCATTGCAAGCGTGGATTAGTTCCCCAGCGGCGGGTTCATTACTGCCAAGTGATCGCGCGCTGAAACTGTTTGGTTGCGAGTTGTCAAAACGTATCATAAACCATGACCACTCCGAACGGCCCTGCCCTTTACACCTAAATTAAGCCGTTTTACAGCACAGCAACTACGTGAACTGGAGGGTTTCATTGGTCACTCGACTCGATCGATCGACGAGAGCTGTGAGAATCGCCGTTGACACCCGGCAGCACCTCGGTGAGAAGAGTGTGAACAAATACTCAAGGCCGCGACCCGGAGGCTTCTCGCATGCATCCAGAGAAGGGTATCCACTACGGTAGTTGAGGTTGCCGACGCTTTCGTTCCAACCATTCCACGACCGCCCTTGACGGGGTCACAATAAAGGTCTTGTTATACCATGGCTACCTTTTACGTGCTCTGAATCGAGTTGTACATCAAGGTAACCAACGACCACTGGCCCGTCTTACCTGTGTTGGCAAAATCGACAAACCAGAAGCAGTAGCGGAGAATGGCGACTCAAGAGCACAGGGAGAATCCCAAGGATGTTTATTCTCGTCTTTCCAACGCGCGGACGTTCTTCCTGGAGAACGGCGGGCGAGGTGGACCACCTTCAGACCTGTACAAGAAAGCGAGGTGGACCATGTGCGGTTGGTAAGTCAGACAACCCGCTTCGAGTCTCCTGAATTGCTCCGTGATGAAATCATTAGCCACCTAGTGATCGTTGAGGGACTTGCTGTCGTGTATTCTGTATGTAAAACGTGTTGGTAACTGTTGATGTCTCCATGTATTGATATCACACTCACAGAGAGCCCTATCAATCCCCAAGGCTGACGAGATCGACTTCGCGGGATATGCGCTTCAGTGGACCAACTTTGTTCACCATCACCACTGGCACGAGGAGACAATATTCTGTTCGTTCACTGCACTTTCTTTTCTACTCCCTAGACTGCGTAAAATAACATACCTCCAATCGCTTTGCAGTCCCGGGTATGGAACCCCAGTACAAAACCCCCGCCATGGAAGAACACGCACGGTTCACGGACACTATTCTAGAGCTCGAGGGATGGTTGGAGAAAGTTACGGGGTTGACCAAAGGCCCTAAGAATGCTCCAATGCCGAATTCTGATCCCAATGCCGAACGGACAAACTACGATGGAGAGAAACTGAAGAATTATTTGGAGAGCATGATTGATCCGCTTATAGACCATGTAGGTTCTATACCCTTCAATGCAGCAATAACTGACTAGGTTGGGTGACGAACGACTCGAAAATAGTTGTATCATGAGATCGAATACCTCGACGCGGAGAAGATCAAATCGAGTGGGGTGACGCTAAAACAGCTTGAGGATATTGAGGAAGCCTCGAAGCGGCTCTACAGCCAGGATGTGGTGCGTCAAATGATTAGCTTTCCGCAGCGTCGCTACGCGGCAAATATCTAACGGGCTTCCGGGAGGGCTCCCCGGTTGCAGGATCATTTGTAAGTATTGTGTTAAAATCTGTGATCAATATTGTACAGCGGGTGAAATGAATGACGATGCCCGATTGGGCACGTCACTGATAGAAGTATATGTGGCGATTTCCGCCTCAGTGAAATCACCACAAAAATCGCCCCAAATTTGTGGTGATTTCCTCTTCAAGTTGCCTAGTAGGAGCATGAGGTGAATTTTACTAGCAAATATGACCCCATGTAGCGATTTTTTGAGCTTACGTTTGTGGCGATTGATAAGCGACTTGTAGTGATATTTGTAGTGATATTTACAGTGATTTCTGCCACACGAAACACTACAAATATGAGGTGATCTCTGCACCACGCGAATCGACCAAAAGAAACATCATAACCACATAGCATGATAAGAAGCGGATGCTATCACGATGACCTCCCATTGTGACATCATCATACCTGCCACTCGTCGGTGCACGACGACACCTGAGAGTATGATCAGACTAGAATAGAGGAGTGTGCTAGTGTACTTACAGGTGCGAAGAGTCCAGGAGTGCCAATAACAACTTTGTTGGGATGAAAGGTCTGGTCAACAGAGCATCGCAATGCTGGGGAGAGACATACCTCAAGCCAGGACATCAGCGCAAGAAACAGCTGAGAGATGCCCTGATGGCAGAGAGTAACTTGAGACTGAGTACCAAGAAGGTCCAGTGTCGCAAGTGGGGGAAATCGACCATTGGAGGCGAGTGAAGAAATGAGCGAGCTTACTATGTTGTTGGTAGCAGAGGACTGCTAAGTACAGTGGGTCGTCTATCTGAGTGGACTGTGAGCGCGTAGACATCGTACGGGTGCGACGATCGCGTCGCAAGCGTCACAAGCAGGGGAAATCGATCGTCGGAGGTGAGCAATGAAAAGAGTGAACTTACCAAGTTG
>Ga0307515_10010656_pt1 | contig 17575 bp, 7 predicted proteins | sample 17_EM_MG_FD_194513 | JGI IMG/M metagenome (GOLD analysis project Ga0307515, IMG submission 194513) | Populus trichocarpa ectomycorrhiza microbial communities from riparian zone in the Pacific Northwest, United States - 17_EM | ecosystem: Host-associated > Plants > Roots > Unclassified | place...
CACTTAGTATGCTTTATACAATCGACAGTCACCACCATCCCAAAGAGCATACGATACTATACGTATTTCGTGCCCCGGGATACGGCTCACTCGTGCTATTAAGTTAGTACGAACAATATAGTATACAACTTTACCTTAATTAAATGTTAAGAAATATATAGTTACCTTTTAAAGTTGCTAAGTAGGTTAACTGCGTGTTAAGGAATATATAGTTAGCTTTTAAAGTTGTTAAGTAGGTTAACTGCGTATTATTTAACTTTTAAGTAGGTTAACTGCATATTAAGAAATATACAGTTAGCTTTTAAAGTTGCCAAGTAGGTTAACTGCGTGTTAAGAAATATACAGTTAGCTTTTAAAGTTATTAAGTAGGTCAACTGCGTGTTATTTAACTTTTAAATATGTCAAGTTGGTCAATTGCGTGTTAAGTTAGTTAATTGCGTGTCGAGTTAGTTAAATTGCATGTCAATTACGCGAAACGCGAAAATCAAAGTCTACTTAAATCTTATCCTGCGAATATTTTCCCAATGTATTAAATAAGCCGCCCTAAAAGGTCTATGGGCTAATGGTATAAGGGGTACCCTAGGAGTTACTAGTGGTAACTATTAGATTATAAGTATTCTAGATTATTATCTGGTTATTATTAAGGAAATATATAATAGATTTATATAAACGTAGCGTATAGTATATAGGTAGGTTAAACCTATAAACGATATCTTAATTAATAAGGTTAATTTGGCACCTATTATTATATAAAGTATATAGGCGGACTTTGCCTAGGGCGTATTTATTATAATATATACTATAATACGTTTCTTCTCTCCCTCTATATTAGGCCCTAGTTATAGTTAAAAGAGATACGCTATTAGGGCTTTGGGTTTTCCAAAAACTAAGCTAACTTCTCTTTATTAGCCTACTTCTAGTATTTCTTACGGTGGCCGCCTGCGGTCCTTTAACTTATATACGTAGTATTAGCGTTTAGGGGGTCCCCTAAGCCGTCTAGCTTTTGGGTAATCTCCTTAAGAGTTTACTTAAAGCGTTGCCCTTTTTAGGTTCTATTCCCTAAACCTAACTCTATAGAGCCTATACTGTAACCGCGCTTTATACGTAATAATTTGCTACTACTACTTACGCGATCTTCTATAAGCTTTATAGTATTAAGCAATTACTCTATATAGCGGATTTTGTTAAAGAGGTCTTTAGCGGTTTTTACCTATTAGGCGAAGTTCTAGTAGAAGAGCTCTGCTTATAGGTAGGCTGGGAGATATAAGAACTAAAAGTTTACCTATTGCTTAGGATTAACAAAAGGGGTATAAGAGAAGAGGTCCTTTAAGCTATATATACGGGCTAGGAAGACGTTAAACCTCTAGTTCTCCTTTATAACGGCCGTATAGTATATAGTAGCGTTATTAAAGCGTCTTACTATAGGGTTTCTAATCTAGTCTTAGACTATAGTCTTAAACTTATCCTATAGTAAAGGACCCTTATCTTTAGTGCCTAACCGGTAATATACTAGTTAGGTAATTATCTTTTCTTTTATAAGACCTTTGATAGCCTAGCATATGCGTCGCTTATAGTTATAGTTAGCGTTATTAACCTTAAATTAGTTTTTAACTGCGGCGATCTACCGGTTAAAATACTGTTAAGTAGTACTATTAATATTAGGTAGTAACTTCTTAACTAAGGCGTTAAGATTTAATTGGCGTATATATTTGCTACGTAACTTATACTCTTTATTAAAGAGGCAACAGAAGGGCTTTATTAAATTAATAATGCTTTATAAGTTAGCTATTTTCTTAGTTAGCTTATCTAGCTCCTTTATATTAGCAGTATTAGGTAGGACGCTAGTAACCTTACTAAGCTCCTATTAAGCCTAAGTATATAAGTTAAACTAGTCTCTAGCGTTTATAAATGTCTAATCGTTTTAAGGTTTAGAAGGTGGCTTAGATGCTACTAGTATGCTTTTAGCGGTTTCGTTTATACTAGATCCTAAGGCGTTCTATAGTTATATTGCTGGCGTATTACTATTAGGTATAGGCGTCGGTTTTCTTCTTAAAGGTATTATAGAAAAATTAAACCGGCTATCCTTTTAAGGGGATTGGTGTAACGGAACCTTATAGCAAGAACTACAATAGGCTCGTTAATAGGCTAGGTGTGTAGGTAATGTAAGTTAAAGTTAACAACGTAATAATAACTAGTGGAGTAGTTGCCTAATAGATTAACTCTAATTATATTCTAAGAATTACTATAAGGAAGGAACTATCTAGGTAGGGACTAAGGGTCCTTAAATACACAACTATACTTCTAGGAAATCCTTCTTATACGTAAGGTATGTATACTCTATCTACTTTATTATAGATTACTTAAATTATACAGATTATATAGATCACGTCATATGACCTCGGTTACTATTCCTCGTCACATAGCTCTATTGGCTTTATTCTGGACTATGCCCGGATTAACTAACTAGCTTCTTTTAACTTTTCTCCTAGTAGTCGTAATATTGTACTTAAAGCGTCCGTAACACCATCTCCCTCTTCTCTATCTTCGTCCTTAAAGATCCTAAATATCTCTAGGTTGTTTACTAGAGGTATAATATCCATCTAATTAATTTGGTTAATATTATTACTTATTATACCTAAAGCAATTTCTTCTTCTTTAACTACTCGTCGCATTTGTACTATCGCTGCAATACTGTCTCTTAGTGAGATTATACTATCTCCGTATTCTTGCTGTTTAAAAAAGGGGTTGGTTTATATTATATTGGCGAACCCATCTTCGCGATAACCGTCCTTTTGTTTAGAGTGTACTAAAGTAAATATTTGTTTATCCTGCAACGTTTGCTCTATCTCTAATATTAAATATATATAACCTATTACTTTTAATAGTTGTCTAGTTCCCTAATTAATTTATTTTAAGGCTTTATATTTAATTTACTGCTACGCGGCTAGATAATAAACTATCTGTTACTCTTACTAAGTTATACCGTTCTTATAATGCTAAATAAGAGGCTACTAATGCTTAATAACGGGCTCTTAAGTCTCGTCTTACGGCGTCCGCTTAACTAATCCGTCTTAAGAAGGTTTGTAAGAAGGTTTGTTTTAAAGAGTAGAAACTTATAAAATAGGGTCTATAGAAACTTAGTAATAAAAGAATAGATTCTCCTCTAACTAAGAAGGAAATAAATCTAAGTAGTTCGGCAACTGTTTTTTTAGGTCCCCCTTAGGTGACTTATTTTTTGGTAACTCTTCTTTATTAATACTGCCTAACTTAATTTCTTCTAATACTCCTCTACCTTTCTTATAGCGTTCTTTAAATTCTTTAATAGCTCCTAAGTAGTCTTAATATAGCCTATCCACTTAACCTTATACTATGTTTTATTATTAACGTCCTTATAATTAACGATCTCTAAAACTTACTATTTATCTTTTTTTTATTCTTTATATATATCTGCCTTGTAGACCGGTGGCTTAATATTTCCGTATGCTGGCTCTAGCATTACGATATACTATATAGGGTAAATCTTTATTTTGGCTAGTAGGTTTAACTTAAATGTGACCAGTAAAATCTTTTATATAATTTTAAAAGGTCTTAGTCTAACGTAGTCTAACTTTTTACTTAATTATTAACTCTTAAAATTTTTATATAGTAGCCATACTTTATCTCCCTCCTTAAGATTTAGTCCCTTAGATCTCTTAGCGTTATAGTACTTTTTTATTCTCTTTTATACTTTTCCCGTTAATTCCATAAGATCTATATAAAGATTTATTAATATCTTTATTCTTTCTTTAGCTATACTACTTATCTTTTTCGCTTACTATGGTGATAATAATATTCTTAGCTTATACCCGTAATTTGCCTTAAATAGTAATATGCCTATTCCCTCTTATAGTGTTATATTATATATAAACTATATAACTAGTAATAATAATACCTAATTATTTTATACGTAATTAATATAGTGCCTTAGATACTGCTCTAGTGTCTAATTTAATCTTTTTATTTAACCGTCTGTCTACAGATAATATACGGTAAAAGTTACTGCTTAAACTCCTTATTCCGCCAAGAATACTTCCTAAAATACTACTATAAATCTTAGATCTGTCTAATATAATCTTACTTAGTGCTCTATATCTTGTAAATACTTCCTTAATATAGATTCTAGCGATATCTTTTACTAATATCCCTTCTATATACGCTATAAAGTATCCCCACTTTATAAGCTTATCTATTATTACTAAGATTATATTATAATCTTATCCGGTAATAGGATCTCTTAACTTTAGTAACTTAATAATAAAGTCCTATAATATAACTTCCTATAGTCTCTCTGGTGTTTTAATAGGTTATAGCCCTCTATATAGCTTATATCTTATTAATTTATTCCTCTAGTAATTTAGATATTCTTTTATTACTTTTTTAGTTATACTTTAGATTTTATTAATAATATACTCCTTCTAGAGTCTTAATACTAAGCCCCTAGCTCCGTTATATCCTTAAGTTATTCCCTTATAGAAATCTTCTATAAATTGCTCTGCTATACTTCTTAGGATATACTTTACTTTTTAATTTTCGTATATATATATCTATAGATCTTCTAGCTATACTTCTAGAATTCTTTATACCTAAAAGCTTTCTAGTAACTTATAAACTTTCCCTAGTTCTTTTTAAGTTACTATAATTTTTAGGTAATTATATCTAATTAATCCATTTATATCTTTTCGTAGTAAAGCCCCTAATGGCTTCTCGTTGCTTTATAGTTTAGCTTTTTAACTTAGAGCATCTGCTTATATATTGTCTGTACCCTTAATATATTAAATCTTAAAATGGTATTCTATAAGTATCTCTGCCTATCTAACCTGTCTTTAATTAAGTTCTTTTATTATTAGGAACCCTATTAGGTTCTTATAATCTATTTTAACTATAAATAGTTTCTCTATACCTTATAAGAACGCTCTCTATTTTTTTAACGCTATAACTATACCTAATAACTCTTTATTGTAGATATTATAGTTTAACTCTGGTAGTATTATCTTCTAACTATAATATACTACTAGGTGCCATCTATCTTAATATATTTATATAAAGTATACCCCTAGTATATAATCTAATATATCTATCTCTATAACCGTCTCTAGTCCTAGTTAATAGATTTTAAGAACTAGCTCCTAGGTAAACAACTCTTTAACTTTTTTTAAAGAGTTCTCTCTATTCCTCTCCCTATGCCTATAGTTCTTCTTTCTTTATTAATTACATAAATGGCTTAATATCTTTTAACTACTACGCTATAAACCTTCTATAGTAATTATAAAACCCTAAAAACAATCTTAACTATATAACGTTCTTTAGTTCTTACCAATTTACTATAGCCTCGATTTTCTTTAAATCTATACTAAGTTAGCCTAGTTTAATAATAAATCTAACGAAATCTGTCTTCCTTATAAAGAACTCGCATTTCTTAATTGCTACTAGTATTTGTTCCTTTTATAGTCTCTTTAAGACCTATTTAACGTATTCTTCGTATTCTTTCTTACTTATTAAGTAAATAATAATATTGTTAAGGTATACTATAACAAATTAATTTAAGTGTTCTCCTAATATATTATTAATACGCTTTTAGAACATTACTAGTGCGTTTATAAGCCTAAATTGTATAACTAATAGCTTATATAGTCCTTCTTTTAATCTAAAGGCTGCCTTCTATTCGTCGCCTTCCTTAATTCTAATCTAATAGTACGCCTATCTTAGATCTATCTTTATAAAGATTTACACGTTACCTATCCTGTCTTAGATTTCGCTAATTAAGGGTAAAAGATACCTATCCTTTCTAGTAATACTATTTAACTACCTATAGTCGATACATAGCCTTAGTTTGCTATTTTTCTTTAGTATAAACAGTACTAGATAACCTGCTAATAACTACAATGGTCTAATATATCCCTTTTATAAATTTTCTTAGATAAACTTCTTTAATGCTCTACCTTCTTCTTTGGTAAGCTTATAGATTAAAAAGAACTTTAGACTTATTCCTGGTTCTAATTCTATCTTATAGTCCTATACTATATACTTTAATAGCTTTTTACTTTCCGCTAACTATAGTTTCTTGCCATATTTGTGGTATCTCCTTAGTATATAACTTAAGCCTTACTTAGTTTCTTTGTATATCGCTCCAACTTAGTACTATACCAACTTAGCTTATTATTATATCTTACGCCATTAAGTATCTCTAATATTGACCTAACCTATAACCTAATTAATTTTTAGATTATATTCCTGTAACTAAGGCATTCTTAGTACTGCCTTATTATTTCCTAATAGTAATATATTAAAAGACATCTTAATTTATCTTCCTTTAATGGTTAACTAAATAGGTCCTATTTTAAGATTAATAATGCCTCCTCTATAGGCTATCGGATCTCCTAAAATTATCACTAATAGGTAAAGATACTCCTTTTTCCTATATAGTAATCCCATCCTTTTAACTGCTGCTAATAAGATATAGTTCCTTATTGCTCCACTATCTATTAATGCTTTAAACTGTTAATCTTGCCATTTAACTTATAAATTTAGGTATTGTCCTTAAATTCCTTTAAGGGTCTAAAGCTCTACTACTAGCTCCCTCTAGTCCTATAGGCCTCTACTTTTCCTAACCGTTAGCCGCTTAATCCCGTTTATACTTAGTCTACTTTTAGCTAATACTTAGTTCGCTTTTTATCCTTAATATACTATAGACACGTATTCTCTAGGCATTCCTACTACTATTGTCCGTCTAAGCATTCTTCCGTAAGGAATCTTTTTAGTTAAAGTATTAAGTCGCTTAACTCCTAAACTTCTACTAGATGCCAGCTATGTATATATTTAGCGTTATAGTATTTCTATTCTTTGCCCATCTAATACATTCTTATAGGGTACTTATAATGCTTATCCTTAGGTGCTCTATATATATTATATATATTATCTACGCATGCAATTTATAATAATGTATAATGCGCCTAGTGCTTTAGGTTAACTCTTAGCTCATCCCTATCCCTAAGTTTAAACCTTTACTATATTAATCTAAACGTTATAACTTTATTTGCAGGTACTAAGATACATCTTTCACTTCTCTAGTCCTCTAAACGCTCCTCTAGATCTTTTAATGTTATAATTAAGGCTCCCTTAATATAACTTATCGCTTTTTCCATAATAGGGTAGTCTTAGATAACTTTCTCGTCTAATTACATATAGAAATCTTCCCACTTATTATTATGCCTTTATCTATACCACTTTTAGTATAGCTACTAGAGTATATATAGCTCGTCCGTAAGGAAGTATCTTTTTATTACTATATTATAATAGCCTTTTATATATCGTTCCTTAAACCTAGTTAGAATCCCTAAATCCTCTTCGTTTTCCAGTTTAGTAAGCCACTTAGCTCTTAGTATGCCTACTCTTAGCCTATTAGTAATTCTTCGTATAGGTGCTCTGTCCTTAGTATATCCTAGTATATTAGTTCTTTATTCCAACTTCTGTTATTACTATATAATAATTCTTACTCTAAATTCTATTATGATTTCCTTTAGTTTTCGCCTTATAAGTAGATCCTTAAAGTCTTCTTACTTCTTAATTTTAGTATTAGTCTTCCAATCCTTAGGCTAAACACTATATTCCCTTAATAAGTCCTCTAGGTCTATATATCTATCTCCTAATCTAGTTGCTATTTATACTATAGATTCTCTAATCTCACTAGTAGTCCTTATTTATTACTTAAAGTTTTAGTTCTATAGGATTCTTAATCCTAAGCTCGCTTCTAACTTAAGCTTAGCTCCTGCCTTAGTCCAACTAGGCTTACTTAATATTCTTATCTCGTCTTAAGAGTCTTAAATCTTACTTATCTCGTCTTAAGAGTCTTATGCCTATGGGAAACTTCGTCCCGAGCTTATTTATATATCACTAAACTTATTATAAACGCTTTAAGTACAATATTACAACTACTTAGAGAAGAGACGGAAGAAGCTAGTTAGTTAATTCAGGCATGGTCCAAAATGGAGCCAATAGAGCTATATAACGAGGAATGGTAACTAAGGTCACATAGGGTGATCTATATAATCTATAGGATCTATATAATCCGCAACAGAGTAGATAAAGTATATGTATATTACGTACAAGAAGGATTTTATAGGAGTACGGTTATGTATTTAAGGACCCTTAGTTCCTACCTAGATAGTTCCTTCCTTATAGTAATTCTTAGAATATAATTAGAGTTAATCTATTAGGCAACTACTCCACCAGTTATTATTACGTTGTTAACTTTTATACTTACATTTCCTACATACCTAGCCTAATAACGAGCCCACCGTAGTTCCTGCTATAAGGTTCCGTTACACAATTACTACCTAATTACGGTATTAATATAAAAAGTTAAACAACATACCACCAAAAGCACCAGCTATAACGCCATTGACGGCGGCAACTACTTTAAGGTTAGGTAACGACACTAGTATAGCAGACACTAACTTACAGCAACCTGTAACGGTCGGACAACTACAAAAAATAGTTAACCAGTTAACAGAAAATAATGTGACGTTAGAAAATAGGATTAACGGGATAGGCATAGCAAAGGTTAAGTTACTATCAATTAAAAGATACTTAGGAGAGAGATTAAAGCTTAAAGGATTTCTTATATAAATGTACTTTAAGGTAGCACAGGTGTAAGGGATATTATTGCGGACACCTCGGGTTGCCCTCAGGACAACCCCCGGACGCCCCTCGGATGGTCGCCGGTCACGTGCCGGAGGCACATACCCGTAGTATATAGTCTCCACGATCCCAGAGGCCTTACCTCCTTAAGAATTCGTCTCTCTCACCAATCTATCCTATTCCAATCGTGTCCTTATAGCCCCCTATCTATAAAATCCCCTCACATTCGAATCCTTCCTACTCTTTTTTAAAAGGGCAGTCGGCTTTAAGGACTAGATTATTTGTTTATATCTTTTATTTACAACTACTATCTTCCCTTAAAATCTCGCAACAACCTAAACGGAAACTCTATGGATACCTCATAGAAAGCCGTCGCACAAAGGCAGGAAGGTCCCTCCAATAGCGAGAGATTACAACAATACAACCCTCTGGGCAAAACAGCCGAACGAGCCCCAATACCCAAATGCTCCAGGAGCTCGAAGACTCTCGCACACCTACGGTCACCGCTAAGGAAAACACAAACACCCTCTATAACGGTTATAATGCTGCTAGAAAGCAACCGGAACCCCTCTAGCCCCACCTAGGCCAATCGGAAGATTAAGCGCTAGAGGCGACTCCAAGATCTTCCCCTAAGCTAGAAATGCCAGAGGAATACACTAACGCGTCCGACTAGGAAACCAACTAGAACCCTCCCAAAAGACCACCGGCCCATAATCGGCATAGTAGCGGTGCACAGACTGCTTACGAGCCAAGCGGGCCTACCCCTTTGGGTAATCTAAGCCAATTACTGACTTAAAACCCGAGCCTCGTTGGGAAGCCCACACTAGCTACTAGTACTAACACTACCTCTATAGCAGGAGCCTCCCCAGGCCCGAGTTCGGAAGGTTAAGAGCCCCATACCAATCTCCTTTAAGACGGATATTGGGAAGCTGTCGCAAGGCTCTCGGAAGCTATGCGGGAGGAAGCCACTAATAAACATATTAGAACCCTCTAAGGGTAAATCTAGATCTAGTAGGGTCTAATCTAAGCTAGGTAAATTCTTTTATAACTTAGTTAAGGCTAAGGGCTTCCCAGGAGCTACCTAGTACCTACCTAAGGAGGTATGGAAGACTTAAAGAGTTATTTACGCTATAAACGGAAAAAGGACATGGACCGACTGGCTAAGGCCTCCGGTAGTCTAGAACTCCGCTATAGACCCAACGCCCAGCAGCTGGACGATTGGGTTTGTAAGGTAGACAACTTCTTTAAGATGCTGATAATACGAGATGATACTAAAGAGCGTACACGCTAGATTATTAGCAAGATTAAAGACCGATTGCTAAACTAGATTGCACTTAATTAGCTTAATAAAGAGCAAATTACTATATAGCTATAGCTGCAAACCTTCCTAAAGAAATGGACTTAAGATCCGTATATTGTACAATATAATAATACAAAGCTATTCTAGAATAGAATATAGCTAGACCGCCACAACTTCCGCCAGTTTATAAACTTCGTAAAAACTTATACTCAGCAGATGGATCCAGAGCTCTTTAAAAATAAGAACGGTAGCATCCGTAAGAAGAAGAAGATCGGGTTTATCTAGGCTAGAATTAAGCCAGCAATTCGTGACGAAATAAAGCGCGTGGGAGCCCTATCGCGGATCACTATATATGCGGATTTCGAACGAGCAGTTCTAAACGCTAAAGATGCGGTAAGGAACCAGACCTCTTCCGGTAGGAAGCTAGGGGGTTACTAAAAGCGCGGGCACTCTAGTAGTAATATAGGGCAGACCTAACCTTTAAAGAAGCCGTTCTTAAAGAGAACTTTGGAAGGGTTAAAGTTAGGAACCTTAAACAACGGGAAAGACTCCCGGGGCCAACCCAACACCCATTTAGCACCTTTATAGGAACACTCTAAGAAGTCAAGAGAAAACTCCGGAGGTAGATTCCATTGGAAAAACAAGCAGGGCAACAATCGCACTAATAATCTAAAAAAAGAAAAGCCCTAGTTGCGGACCTCTCCCAGCTACAACTAGGGCAAGATACGGAAGGAGAGACTCTCCGTATTGCTATTAAGCTAGAAATAACACTCCCTATAGGTAAGGTATAACAGTTTTAAGCACTATACAATAGCGGCGCCGAAATCAATCTTATACAATATAATTTGGTAAAAGAGCATAAACTTATCCCATTATAAAGGTGGCGGAAACCTATTATAGGCTTCCTGGATAAGCATCAGATTAAACTATACAGTGCCCATAAGCTTACAGTGTTAGTGGCCGACATACACAACCGCACTAAGGTGGTCGGCCCGCAACCCTTCTGGGTGGCTAACTTCATAGGTTACAACCTTATCCTTAGATACCCTTAGCTAGCGGAAGTAGATCCTAAGATACGCTTTAAAACTAGAGCCTTTAAATAGTGGAATAATAAAGATTTGGAAGGGCGCATATTACTAACAAGCCTAAAGGACATCCTAGAGAATGTAGCCCCAGGTAAAACAGTATATGCTCTACACCTAAAGGAGTATTAGATCCAACCCCTATTTAATAGTAAAATGGGTATAGAGCCTAGTATAGGTAATAACCCCTTTACAACGGAGACCCCACGGGGAACTGCCGGACAGGCCGCGAAGACATTACAGGGAGGCGGCGATCTTAAGAATCTCACGAGATACTTTAACCGCCACAGGTTACTCTAGCTTAAGCAATATACGGAGAGTATACTACGGCACCTCAAACGCTGCGTTAAGGAGTTCCCTACCCTCTACTAGCTACCGCATAAAACGGTTCGACATACAGTAGCAACCATGTATGAGCAACCACTATAGCGCATAACGCTGCCCGCGAGCATCTTAAGGGAGCTCTAGAACCTACTTGACGATAATATAGAGGATAAACGCAACCCCAATTTATCAAATATTCCAGTAGGCCTAAGGGACTTACTAAGGGTATTTTTGGGTAGGAGAGCTAAAGTCCTACCGTAGAACTTAGAGTACAATTATATAATTAATCTAAAAGAAGGCAAATAACCGCCGAACCTTCCTATCTATAACCTCTCGCGCAAAGAGCTTAAGATCCTATAAAAGTACCTTAATGGGTCACTGGAAAAGGGGTGGATCCGGCCCAGTAAGTCGCCGTTAGGCGCACCGATCCTCTTCATCCCAAAACCAAATAGAACCATAAGGCTATGCGTAGACTATCGCGGTCTTAACAAGATTATAATTAAAAACCGTTACCCACTACCACTAATTAGTGAAATGCTGGATTAACTATCTAGGGCGAAGATCTTCACGAAGCTAGATTTATAAGACGCCTATTATAGGCTCCGTATTAAAGAAGGGGATAAGTAAAAGACCGCTTTTAAGACCCAATACGGCCACTTTAAGTATCTAGTAATGCCTTTTAGGCTAGCTAATGCGCCTACGACATTCCAATCGTACATTCACAGAGCCTTAGGGGGACTAGTTAACCGTACATACGTCGTCTATTTAGATAACATCTTAATCTACTTAGAAGACGAGGATTAACACGAGCAACATATCCGCGAAGTGCTGGAACGTTTAGATAATTGGGGCCTCTACGCCAAGGCATTAAAGTGTGTCTTTAACACCAAGCAGGTTAAGTTTCTAGGTTACATCATAACGCCTACGGGTGTAGTTATGGATCTAGTACGGGTGCAGACGATTTAGGAGTGGCCGGAGCTAAAGAGCTACCGGGATGTTTAAGTGTTCCTAGGCTTTACCAATTTCTATAGGCGCTTTATATATAACTACTCAGACGTCACCCAACACCTATTTAACCATATTGCGGAAGCTTCCTAAGACCCAACCTAAGGAGCAAAAAGCTTAAAGGCAGCAAGAAAGAAAACCAAGAAGGGACTAACTAAATAGTATAAGCCATGGTTATGGCCCGGAAAGGTTTAAAAGGCCTTTTAGGAACTTCGCGCAAAGTTTACAGAAGCTCTATTACTACGGCATTTCAACCCAGATCAGCCATTAATAATAATTACTAATATATTAAATTTTACCCTTGCTAGTATCCTACTACAACCCAATAAGCACCCAGACGCTACCTAGCTCCATTAGAGACTAGTAGTATTTTATAGCAGAAAATTCCAGGGACCTAAAGTTAGGTATTATACCTATAATAAGGAACTGCTGGCTATAGTCAACTGCTTTAAATAGTGGCGACACTACCTTAAGCACGCGAGCTATACCACTCATGTACTCTCAGATTACCATAATCTACGCTACTTTATAACTATAAAGGAGCTTACACCTCAACAAGCCAGATAGGTAGAGGAGCTCACGCGATTTAATTTTGAGATTAAATATAAGCTAGGGGAAAATAACCCTACTAATAGACCGTTACGACGGCTAGACTATGCCAAAGGCTTCAAAACGGGAGAAGGAAAATAGATAATAGATATCTTACTCCCTATATTGCAGAACAAGCTCCGGGTGTGGGATGCTTAAGTACCTACAGCTCTATACACTAAGTCTTAGGCGGTATAAGCCCCATCAGTTTCCACTGACGTTCCGGCTAGTACCCGGTCCGTTACTAATAAGGGTCCGAATATACCTAGATAGGACGTCCCCAATATATTTTCGGAACTTAGTAATACACCATCCTTAATTACTAAGCTATCCCCTTAAGCCAATAGCGAAGCCATAGAGCAATCGGAACTCGGAGCCCTATAACAACTAAAGGACTTTAACCTTATAGCGGCCTTCCTAACGTATGCGCATTAAAGAGTTATAAGATCTATAGTACTATCTAGTCTTATACTTAGAGTAGTACGGGATAAAACAGCTTTTACCTAGGAACTATCCGAAAGTTTAACAGATCTTATCCGTAAGGTGCAACGGAGGGACGCTTCCTATGCTATCCTTAATACGGAAGTAGACCGGAAACGTGACGGAAAGGAAGCTGCTAGGCACCACCATTGGGAACTAGACCTAATGGGCCTACTGCGTAGAGGTAGTAAGGTTTGGGTGCCATAAGAAGTAAATCTACGACAGAAGATTCTTATAAAGAATTACGATAATCCCCTAGGCGGCCACTATGGTTAAGTAAAAATAGTGGAATTACTTTAGCGCAAATACTATTAGCTAAGGCTTAATTAGGAAGCAAAGGAGTACATTAGCTATTGCGAGAAGTGTTAAGTATATAAGATCCGCAGGCATAAGCTATAGGGTCTACTTAAATTAGTTCCCCCCGCCAGTAAGCTATGGCGATATTACGCTATAGACTTTATTACGGATCTTCCGCTATCTAAAGATAGCTAAGGACGAATATATAATTCGGTCCTCATACTTATTAATAGGTTTTTAAAGTATGTTTAATACCTTCCCGTTAATAAGACGATTAACGCATAAGAGCTCGCCAACCTAATTAAGGAGAAATGCTTTCTTAAAGTAGATTAGCTACACTCTATTATTACTAATAGGGGCAGCGTCTTTATAAGCTAATACTGGTCGGACCTATGCTTCTATTTAAAGATAGACCACCAGTATAGTATAGCTTTCTATCTATAGACGGATAGGTAAACGGAATGCTAGAACTAGGAACTAGAGTCTTACCTACAGATGTATTTAAACTACTAGTAAGATAACTGGTGCGAGCTACTTCTGTATGCGGAGTACGCTTATAATTTAAAGCAATATGTATTATATAAGTATGCACTAATCCAGATTGCCTATAGCGTTTAACTATTTGGGTTTGATAGTATACCCGACAATTACTGGCTAAGGCCGTATAATTAGTTATAGGATCCTACCGGGAAGTCTAAGGACATCCACTGGAGAGTATAAGGATACCTCTAGGAATGGGAGAAGTAATGGAAGTATGCAAAGTAGAGCTTGTAAGATGCCTAAGAGCAGTAAAGACTTTGGTATAACCGTAAGTACTAGGATAAGTATTTCGGAGTAGGCAATAAGGTTCTATTACGTTTAACGAATATTAAAACCCGTCGACTATTAAAGAAGCTTAATATAAGATACCTAGGTCCCTTCTAAGTTAAGGAACGAATTAGTAAGCTAGCCTATCATCTCTAGCTACCCCTATCTATGGCCTATATATATCTAGTGTTTTACATAAACCTACTAGAGCCATAGTATAGACTACTACTAAAAAAGAACTTCCGTCTAGGTCCAATTAAACACCCTAAAGTGGTGGGCGAGTGGTATAAGGTTAAAGCTATACTACGCTATAAGTCTGTTAAGAATAAGCTTCAATTTAAAGTTAAATAGCTAGGCTGGCCCGTTGAGGACTCTATATAGGAACTAGAGGATTACCTTAATTATTGCGAAGATATTTTAAAAGAATATTGGGACTAAGGTCTATAATCTGTAAGTTATAGAAAGCGCTCTAATACTATAGTGTTATCGCGACCTATGAAGAAAGCTCGCGAAAAGAGTAAATAGGTTAAATCGGATATGGAATGGATAGGCTCCGGAAACTATAGGGATAGGGCTACGGCCTAAGGTAGGATGGGTCCTTAGCCTTTTCACGTATATAGCATAGAGTTAATAGGGCATTTTGCTAGAATTGTATTCCCATTTATTAATCTATACTAGAAACATTGTTTTTAGGGCTTCTAAGCCCTTTCCGAAAGCCTTACAAGGCCTTCCCGAGCACCTAATTAAGGTCCTCGATTGCTACTATGTATAAGAATAAATCCTAAAAGTCCAAACTATAAATGCCTAATCTGAAAAGCCACTACGCCTTATTATTATTAGGAGTAGGATTAGTATCCATCGGGCCACTAAGTGATGGCTGATGAGAATGGGATCTAGATGCCTTGGTAGGCGTATAAGTAGGTATAAAAATAGGGGTAGGATAATAAGGTGTAGCTAGAGTAGAAACTCTTAAACGCTTAATACTAATATTAGGTCCAAACCAATACTAACAAAGCTCTTACGGCGTAAGCTTATAGTTAATAAAGATACGCTTAAGCCTAGAATAAACAAAGACGTTAGCTGGCTGGTATAGTCTAGAACCACCGAGACCTTACTATAGCAACTGTTAGTTACCTATCCGCTAGGTACCCGAAGGGTAACCTACCTAATACCGCATTATATTATGCTCTTTTAAAACTTAACGCGTATACGCGAACTCCTTTCTATGGTAGATAGCGACCTTCTTCTTATTACCCCCATCCTTTACCCTATCCTTAGTATACCAACCTTACTCTCGCATTAGGCGTTACTGGCTAGCTTGCTGGGAATTATGGGCGGTGTAGATGGCTGTGGTATAGTCTCGAATTCGACCTAGATATTTAGCATTAGCGCTTAAATAGGAGAGAGCCCGGGCGATGTAGTAGTTAAGGACATTAAAGGAACGTCGCTACTTAGGCCTAGGCTATTAAAGTTAGCAATGGAAATCTATTAAGGATAGAAAAAGCTTACCTTAATGTAACTGCCGCTCTTAGTACGTATACATTGATTATAAGGACTAAAGGTATTAGATCTAACGCAGTGCGTCTTATTATAAGCCTCCAGAATCCTATTATTAGATTTTTAGTCTTTTAAAGACGTGCAGGCAAAATTATTTAGGCAGGACCAGCACTAGTTACGGGTTAGCGGGGGTTGGGGTTTTATATGTAAAGGCAAGGCTAGGATACGCTGTGGAATTTGCTTAGAAGAGCAGTCAGTAGGAGAATGAAGAGGTATATTAAATTGATAATGAAAAAGAAGAAAATCTTAATAATATATTAAAGATACGTCCAAATTAGACGAAGGTTAATGATGGGAAGTAAGGTGTTAAGGAAAAGGATTAAACTTAATAAGTAAAGTGTCTTTATACTTTACCGTCTAATACCCTTTTAGTGAATAGCCGCAACCTTGCCGATATAACTCCGTTACAATAGCGTTATTTAGAAGGAAGGAAACACGCGTATAAGTTACTTAACCATTACTTCCTTATAAAAACTAACTACGCGGCCAGGGGAAGGCAATTAAGACGTTAAATTAAAGACGTATATAGGTTAAATTAGACCTAAAATGATACCATAGTATTAAAGAATAACGTTATAGACGTTCTTGACAATCGTATAATAGCTACAATTGCTATCGCGAAATGTCCCTGTTTGCTAGGTAGTAGAGCTACACTAAATATACGGCATAGGACTACCAGATTTGAAACTATATGCACTAAATCTTAAGAGATAAGTCTCTTTAACTGACTAATTAATACCTTAACCGCATTTAATAGCCTAAGGGTAAATACGGGAGTAATGCGTTAGTGACGCAGGGAATTATAAGAAAAGGATTATAAGAAAAAATTATAGACTATATCTTAGCAGTTAAAGACGACGGCAAGCCAAGGCTCCGTACGTTAAATCCTATACTAAAGGTTCTACGGAACTATACTGGAACACTAAATTACCTATAACACTTATAATTAATTGTAGACTGGTATAAAGGCTTAAAAGCAGAGTTATATAAAAATCCCTGTGTTAGCCCAGGTAGTCACCAGCATGCTTCCGGTAGGCTTCCGATAGGTCTCCTAGCAATCCTCGCGTTTTTTCTCTAGTTATATTTTTTTTTTATTAAGGTTTTTCAGGAGTTTAAAGCAGGGGTTAAATAGATAGATGATATACAGCGGCATGCCGACACCTCTCCGATATTTCTCCGAACCTCTTTCGGGACGAGCCCTTATAATCTCCCTACCGTAAGGTAATGGCGATTAGGGGCCAACCGCAAGAAGGGGGGGGGCAATGTAAGGGATATTATTGCGGACACCTTAGGTTGCCCTTAGGACAACCCCCGAACGCCCCTTGGATAGTTGCCGGTCACGTGCTAGAGGCACGTGCCCGTAGTATATAGTCTCCACGATCCCAGAGGCCTTACCTCCTTAAGGATTCGTCTCTCTTACCAATCTATCCTGTTCCAATCGTGTCCTTATAGCCCCCTG
>Ga0307515_10010657_pt1 | contig 17574 bp, 5 predicted proteins | sample 17_EM_MG_FD_194513 | JGI IMG/M metagenome (GOLD analysis project Ga0307515, IMG submission 194513) | Populus trichocarpa ectomycorrhiza microbial communities from riparian zone in the Pacific Northwest, United States - 17_EM | ecosystem: Host-associated > Plants > Roots > Unclassified | place...
CTTAATTATCTTTAAAAGCTCTTTAATTAACTTTAGATAATTTAACGTGGTTTATCCAAATCATATTAAGAGGATTTTAGCCTATATAATTAAGTTATTAGCGTATATTAGGGCGTTAAAAAAATATAACCTTACTCTTTTTAATCCTGCAAATACTTATAAAGGAGTATATACTTAATTAAGATCTTCTATTAGCACCACTCTACGCTCTTAAAAAGTATAATTGTCATGCCTTGCGCTACCCATACGTCACGTATGGGCTGGAGAGCTTATAAGATATTCCAACCGGCAGTCCGTCCAGTCATGAGACACTACTGCTACCTTTTTGGTGGTTTATATGGTCGAGTGGGTTGGGCTTAGGCATAACAATAATAATTTAACGCCTAACTTTAATCTACTTTAATCGACCCGCCTAACTAATATAATTATAACTAGACTAATTAAATATATAGTAGCCGTAGTAGGCAATATAGTAGAGGGTATAATTAATAACTATAAGGTAAAGGTAGAGGTCCTTATAGAGGTTTATTTTAAAGTAATCGCTAAAAGAAGTACTACGTTTATAAGAAACTAAATTGCTAGTTAACTAGGTATTCTCTTAATAAATAAAAGGAGGCATATAATAAGTTTTGCTAGAGTATAAGAAATATTAGAAATTATAAGGTTACTATAGCCTACTTTTAAAGCTTTTTAGTTTAATATAAAGGCGTAGAAGATCTTAAGGGTGAGGTTAATAAGGCTAAATAGCTCCTTATAGATATAGAAATTAAGGACTACTCTCCTAACTAATACTTTACTAAGTATAGTAAGGTAAATGGTATATAAACCGTTACTATTCTTAATAACTAATCTACGCTCTATTCTATTATAAAGTTAAATATCTTTAATAAGCTAAGGGAGAGTTCCGCGTTCTTTTTTAATAATAGATATTTAGTAAACGTCTTTTATAGTATTATACTAGATACTAAAGCCGCAGAAGTATCTATAATAGGAGAACCTTAAGTTTAAGCCCTTTAGCAGCTTAATAGCTCTATTTAGATTAACTATTTAATAGTAGGTTAACACACGATTTGTTTTAGCAAGGGTACTATAATCTCTCTTAGTATAATTAAGGTCTAAACCCCCTTAGGGCATATTACTTTCTATATTATTCCCATAAATACCCTATTTTTATTTTGTATTAGAGATATAAATAGATTAGGCATTAAGCTTAATAACCTTAAGAATGTACTCATTTAGGAAGATAATTAGGTGCCTGTTATATATAAGTAGGGTTACCCCTAGTCACTCCTTTATTAATTAGAAAAGAGTATTACTTAAAGCTATTTAATTAAGTTAGAGTTACGTTAACTATGCCATCGTTTTAGCTACCTATCTATTTATTAATTACTTAGGGTTCTTTAATAAGTAGGCTATAAAGTTAAGGTTAAGGCAATTAAGCATCTTATAAAGTACTACTATTACTACTAAATAAACCAGAAGTCCCCTAGCCGATTTAAGTTTACCCTTAAAGATAATTATAACTTTAACTTCTATATTATCGTTAATATTATATATCTTAGCGGCAAGCCAGTACTCTAAGTTATTAACTTTTTAACCTTCTTCTAAAGCCGCACGTTTTTTAAAGGATATATTAGCTAAGAATATATAGGATACCCTTTAATTATACTAGATTAATATCTACCTAGGACCCCCTAATTAAATCGTCTATAACATAGGAAAGAACTTCTTATTAGTAGAGTTTTAATAATAGATAAAGGTAATGGCAATTAAGGTTAAGGAAGTCCCTATTAAGGCATATAATAGTATTAGAAAAGTAGAGCAATATTACGCGCTATTACGCCGCGTATATAAGATTATCTCTTTAAAACTAGAGGATATTAGTAAAAAACTTACCTTATAAATAGCTATTAAAGCCGTTAATAATTCCGCTGGCCTAAATAGACTTATACTTATATTACTAGTCTTTAGCGCCTACCCTTAAATAACTAATAATTTTTTACTATCCCCCTCTATTATATAATAAGCTAAGGCTATTTATAAGGCAATAAAGGAGGTATAATATCTCTACGCTATATGCTAGGTTAATAATGCACTAGGAATAAGAAATAGTCCAAACACCTTAACTACGCTTAATATACCACTTTAGTTTAAGGTACGCGTATAGCGTAAAAAGGGAGGATAGTTAGGCCTATATTAACTTATTATAATTAATAGTTAGACTTATACTATTTAGATACCTTATAAACCTACTTAATTCCATTTAACTATTATTAAGCCTTACTATAAAGATAATAGTTCTAAGCCTTTGTAGGATACTATAGAAGATACTTTAGAGAAGAGCTATAATTAATATGCTCTAGAAGGCGACCACAATTCTAATATAATTATAGTAGATACGCCGCAACTATAACGCGGTAGAGGTCGCCTAAAAGGATTACGAAATCGCCAATACCTTATTAATTTTAAAGAGTAATTTGTTACTGCTATTAAGAATAGAGTTAAGTTATTAATAGCCTTTATAACAGCTAAGGAGAAGGCTAACTTTAAGCTCGCAAAACAGCTCTAAAAGGAAGGTTATATTATAACTTTAAGAGCTCCTTTCTAAGTATCTAATAAGCAGGAGATCGATGGTCTTATTATAAGAGGAGTCTTTAAATTTAAGAAGTATAACCCTACTAAATTTAGTGGAGTTTGTATCCTTAAGTTAAGAATAGTTAATGAGATTAAGGGTAAAGCTACTAACGCCCTATTTAAGAAATTAAGGCTTATTATCTAAGGTTACAATAATAATAGTAAGGAGGTAATTCTTATATAATCTCCTATAATTTAACAAGCTAGTTAGCGAGTTATTATTATACTAGCTCCCTCCCTAATAAAGAATAGAATAGCAGTTTATTTATAAGATATTACTTAGGCCTACACCTAATTAGAGACGCACTTTTAGCGCTTAATATTAGCATACCTTCTAGAGTAAATTCGCCACTAATATCCCGAAGATATAATTATAGTTATGCTTAAGCTATTATATAGAATTATAGAGGTAGGAACTTACTAGTAAGCTACCTATAGTAAGCACTATAAAGAGAAGCTTTTAATAATTACTTCTATATTTAATCCCTGCTTCCTTATTATAACTATAGGAACTCTATTTAGAATTATCGGCATATAAACTAACGATATAATTATCTTAGAAGACGACTAGTTTTTAGCTCTTAAAGAAGATAAGCTAGTAAAGGCAAATCTTATAGCAAAGCTAAAGGAAAAGCTTAATTTAATAACACCATTACTTTTTAATAAATGCATCCTCTCCCTAAATAAGGATTTTATTGCTTTACGCTAGAAGGGTTAAGGTAAGAAGATTAATATTATTAACGTTAACTCTCTAAAATAAGGATATTAGAGTAACGCGCTCGCGGAGCTTATATTACTTCTATCTATTAACCTAAGGCTTTATTTAATCTCTTTATTACCGCCTAATACTAAGAACTAACTAAGGATAACGTTCTTGCCCTAAATAAACGTCTTTTCTAATAAATAAACTATCTTAATTAGGGACTACTCTATGTACCTATTAATCTTCCTACCGCTAAGCTCTTTATATTTGTTAATAGATCGTTTATAAATAATAAAGATTTTAGCTCCTAGTTAGGATATAAGATTATTATCGCAAATAAATTTACTAGAGAGAATAACTTTATAATCTATAGTAATCTTATCTATTAAAGCTTAACTAAGAATAAGCGCGTTACCTAAAGTGTTTTAGCGTTAGAGATATATAGAATAGTTAGCAGAGTTAATATAGTAATTATAATTGGAACTACTTTAAAGATAATTATAGATTAACTCAAACTTTTTATTATCCCTATAATCGTATACACTAACTTATATTCCCTCTATAAGTATTTAATTAAGCTTAGTACTATAAAGAAAAAGCGCCTTATAATTAATATTTTAGCACTTTAGCAATCCTATAAGCGTTAAAAACTCTTTAAGATTTAATAGATTAATAGCTAAAATAACCCGGTAGATATAATAACAAAGGCGAACCTAAATAAGGCACTAAAGACGTTTGTTAATATAAATACTCTACGTATATAAGTTAAAGGTTAGGTTAAAAGGGAGTCCCTAAAAATTTCTTAGTTATATAAGGTCTTAAGATATCTAGGAACTTTAACCAGCGGTTAAAGTTATTTAATTAGTTAGATTCTCTTACTAAGACTTTTTTAGAGAGGGGAGTATAATATTTTATAGACCCTAACTTAACCTAGCTAATTAGGATTTTCCATCCCTAGGATAGAAAATTGCTATTAGCTCGCTTATAACTAGCGCCTTAGCAGCCCTAACACGATATATACTTACAACTCTAAGTAAGAAAGCACTATATGCTAAGAGGCAAATTTTAGAATAGCGAGACTTATATTATAATAGCAATAGTAAATAAGGAGGATTGGTATTTATTACGCTAGTTAAGCAGTATATATATATAGGTGGCAACTATAAAAGAAGAATTGCTAGTGTCGGGAATAAGGCAAGCGGTCGTCACGTGACGCCGCAGTACTAGCGTGGCGAGGAGTCTTAGGCTTCTCGCCCTCCCTTATTCTAATAAATAAGCTTTATTAACCAACATCACTATAACCTACTTAAGTAGTTGTTATTGGTAAGTCACTCTATATAACCAATAGGGGCTAAAGCTAAGGGTATTTTCCTTATCTAGCTTAATCTTAATCTTATAGTTATATGGTTAGTAAGGCGGAACTCTATTAAACGCTATTTTAGAAAATATATTCTTAAACTTTTAGTATTAATAAGGTAGTTTCTATTTTACTAGCTCCTTATTTATAAGCTTACCTTTCTATTTATTAAGTTTACTTTACTTTTCCTTAATTATTTAATTAATTTTATATAGGCTAGTAGTAAAGGTAATAGTATTAGGTTAAACTAAGTTCTAGTAAGAGGTTTATAGATTTCTTTATAGGTATTTATTAGGCCGTATTTTACAGTATAGAGTTTATAATCTTCCTTAGCTTATATTTTATTTTCTATAAATTATCCTTTTAGTTTATTAGTTTAGTATAGCGTCTAATATTCCTTACTTTTCTTTATAGCTATATAGAATCTAATTTTTCTATAGAAGGCTTAGTTAGGTTACTATTAACCCCTTAAGTTTCTAGTATAGGTAGTAGAGTATAAATAGTTTAGAAGCGGTATAGTATTTAGATCTATTACTAATTACGTTATATATCCTTTTTAAAGGTATAACGGCGCTGGGGCACCGCCCCTGCGATATCTATATGCAGCCTAGTTAGGGGCTCGCTTAGAGACTTAGCTTGTATATACGGAGGTGCGTTTTAAAAGTCTTCGCCGCCCCTTATTAGGCGGTCTTATAGGCGGTAGCCGCCCTAAGGTTGGTAGGGCAATGGGGTAAAAGCCGCCTAATAGCGCCTAAGGTCCCCCAGAACCGGCTTAGAATGCGCCCAATTTTCGGCTATATGCGGGCTCTTTAGGCTTAACCTAGGTAGGGCTGGTAAAGACTTTTAAAACGCACCTCCGTATAGGCCTATCCTTTCCTTAACCTCCTTCTACTCCTTAGCTTAGTATCTTTATAATACAGCATTCTATAAGCTTTAGTTTAGAGGCATTTATATAAGCCGTAATAAAAGGCCTAGTCCCTATATATAGCATCAGCTTAGTAAATAGTAATTATCTAAGGCTATATAAAAATTCTCTATTATATTACTAATTTCTTTTAAAAAGGAAGGAGTTAAGGGTAAGGTTTTAGGCTAAATAAACTATCTATTCTATATATTTAGTTATAGGCCTAAATAGGCTAGCCATTTTCTTTCTAAGATTATATTATAGCTTTTAAGGTCTATAATAAAAAAAGGGATATTATATTACCTTTTTTTATTAATATAGAGGTAAATCTATAGGATAGTTATAATAAGTAGCCCTACTTATCTATTATACCTATAAATAGGAATTAGTTTATGCAGTTCTTTAAGGGGCGTATTAAAAAAGTTAGCTAGTTTTACGGCGTACTAGGTATTTATTAAGGTAAAAGTATTTACTTTAAAATTAGCTAAAGTAGAGGTTAAAACTTAATATTTATTACAGAATAAAGTATAAGGGATAGTATAGCTTTTTTACTAACTAGTTAACCTAGATTAATATATAATATATTAATTCCTTTTAACCCTAAAGAGGAGTCTTTTTTTAGAGTTCCTTTTTTTATAACTCTACGCTATTCTCCTAGATTAATAAAACCTTATCCGCTTTTACCTTTATTTAGTAATCCTTAATAAAGTAGTTCTTTTAGCCGTATAAAAAATAAACCCCTTAATTACTAAGGGCCTATTTATAGGGTCGCTATATATAGGCTAAGTATACGCCGGATCTATAGCAGGACTAGCTACGTAGCTGGCTACTAGATTAACGGTAGGCTATATAGTTAGTGCTATAGGAGTTATAGATTATGCTAGGGCACTATAGGCCGTTTTTAGAGTGCTTATAGTCTAGTTTAAAGAGTTTTAGGCTTTATACCAATTGGCTCGTGCTTTAATTTAATAGAGGCCTTAGTTAATAGCTAGGTAGTAGTTTATAAGTACTTTTAGCATCTATATAGTAGTAAAAACTAGCAGTATAGCGCGTTATAGATCTAGGGTAAGCTTACTAAAGAGGTCTAGTATTAGGTCTTTATAGGGAATTTAGGATTAGCTAGCTAGGTCTAAAAAGCGGGTCTAAAAGGCTAAAAAGGTCTCCGTTATTTTTATATTTGGGCTTTTATAATTAAGGTAGGCGTTCTATACCTTAAAGGGGTCCTTATAGATAAAATATAGGTAGTTAATTATCTCTTCTTTAGGGAGAAAGGGGTTTACTAAGTTCTAGGCATATTGCGGACATAAATATATCTATATTGTTACGGGACACCCCCATAACACCTTACACACATCCACCTGTTTCTACTAACTTAGCAATTAGAGACTAACCGTGAAATGGCAATCTAATAGCAATCTAATGGCAATCTAACGGCAATCTACGGCATTCTTCCATATTCTGCCATATTCTACTAAGTTCTACCAAATTCTGCTAAGTTTTACTAGGACTACGACCTGAACCCTATTCTACCTATATACGTATTAACTAAGCAACTAAGTTAACAATATATGCCCTTTCTTCCCGTTTTCCTACCTTCTTTCCTTACGTAACGTCTTAACCTCCTTATATAGTTTATATATATAGCTTAATAATATCTACCTTGCTATATATTATCGTCGCTTATACTTACTCCGTAATACTACGTTGCGTTAACCACCTATACTACCGTTAATATATAGAATGAACCTAAAGCCCCTATGACGGCTACTAGTATTATATCCGCACTCTAAGAATAATTAGTAGGGATATAGAAGTCTTTTATAAATGCCCTTAAATAAAACTAAGCCACTTTAAATTAATAATAAGCCGAATAAGAAGTACGATACTAGTAATTAATTAAGGACCTCTAAGAAGAAGTCCGCGCCCTTAAGATGCCCACGCTAGGACCTTAAGATTAAATACTATCTCTAGAAATAAATACGCGGAATGCAAGCCCTAAACCCGCAGTAGCCACTTACCCTAAGCCGACTACTATACTAAAACGATCTGAACGACTACTAGGCCCCCTAGTATTTACTAATAAATAATAAAAGCTCTAATTATTTCTAAGCTAGCTTAAAAATAAGCTAACTAGTAACGCTAACCGTTACCTAACTAAAGCTAACCGACTCTGTTACGCCCTAAGTTAACTAGGAGGAGATATAGCTAACCTTATTAAACCGCTTTAGCTAAACTTAGTGCAAAGCCTAGTTGTACTTCTTAAAGCTATATATAGTAACCTAAACCGCTAAGCTACTGCTTAAAGAAAGATAAACTATATAACTTAAGGAATGAAAAGTTTCCTAGTATACTTCTTCGAATTTAACTATTACGCAAAGGAAACAGGCTGGAACGACTCCGCACTAATTAACAGCCTTATTAAATCCTTAAGCCCCAAACTAAAAACCTTCTTAATAGGTGTAGACCTACCAGGAGCCCTTAATACCTACGTAAACGTTATTAATAAACGATATAACGATATACTACGCCTAATACCGAAGCCCGCTCTATAATATAATACGGCAACCCCGTAAATGTTTACTAAGTTATTATCTTAGCCTAAGCACCCTAACGCTATAGATATTAACACTAGGACCCTAGGGTATGCCCTACTAGGGTCCTTTAAATAAGAACAACGCATTAAGCTAGGCCTTTGCTTTAAATATAGAAGTAGCTCTTACCTCTCTAACTACTACTCTATCCCTATGCCTAAACATAAATTATAAACGGCTAACACTAGCAGCTGTTCACCGCATTAATCTTCTAGCTACCGTCCCCGATCTTTATTTAGTTCTAGCCCTATATCTAGCAAGCACTATTTATAAGGACGAAGCTACAGCCGACGTCCTATAAGAACCCTACCCCAATTACCTCTAAAAGGAAGGTCCTAGAGTTAAGTTGCTCTTCAGGACAGCTCTGCTATAGGATCTTATTAAACGCATTTAACGTCACGAACTCCAACTCTTAGGACCGTAGTATAACTATTAACTGCCGTCTTTGGCAGAATAGTTAATAGGCTAACGCTTAAATCCTAATTAACATAGGAGCTAGCGGTATAGGATTTATTAATAAGATCTTTATATAAGATAATAGTTTTACCCTAACCCCCCTTAACTAGTATATTAACGTATTTGGATTTAATAGCAAACGTACTATCTTAGGCCGTATTACCTACGTAGTATTCCTAAGACTTCAATACCTAAACCACGAGGAATTAATTAAACTTTTCGTTACCACCCTGGGTTACTTGGTAATTCTTAGATAACCCTAAATAAAGCTATATAAGGTAACTATTAATTAGGACAACCTTAAGCTTCTATTTACCGCCTCCCGTTGCAAGTAGAAGTGCCTTATAACTTACTACTTAGACCTAAAACTAAAATCTAAAAAATCCACCACGATCTACCAGTCTAAAATTTCTACAACTATCTACCCTATACCTAAGGAATCCACCAGATTCTACTAACTTAGGAATTCTACTAAACTTTACTAACGTAAGAATTCCACTAACATCTACTGAGGATCCGAAAACTCTACTAACCCTATAAGTTATTACTAAGTACTATACTACCCTAAGCCAAGTAAAAGCTTAAGCTCTATATACGAAAATACTAGAAGGACTGGTATTCCACTATAAAAAGGATTCTTAAAGAACCTAAACCCGAATCTAATACTAACTCTATACCTAATACTAAACCTAAACTTAAATAAGAAACTATAGACAATCTAAGCGAGCTCAGCACCCTAAACATCCGCATAATTGGAGCTACCCCGCTAGCGCAACTTGCTAAGAAACCCGAGCATATAATCTTTACTGTTACAATAGCCGATATTAAGAAGGCCTTAGCACTAAAGAAGCATACTAACCCTACCATAAAGGTACTAATAGAGTATTATTATCGCCTAAATGCATTCTTATAAAATGAAGCCAATAAGCTACTAAAACACCGACTATACAACTATAAGATTATACTTAAAGAAGGAACTTAGCCTAGATTTGGACCCTTATATAGGATATTCTAAAATAAACTCTAAGTGCTATAAAAGTATTTAGACGAGAACCTAAGTAAAGGATTTATTAGAGCAAGCTTGTCGCCTATAGCCGTACTAGTAATCTTTATTAAGAAACCCAGCGGCGGTCTACGCTTCTATGTAGACTACCAAGCTCTTAACGCCGTTACCATCAAGAACCAATATCCGATCCCGTTAATATAAGAGACGCTAAACTAACTAAGTAAGGCTTATTACTATACGAAGCTCGATATCATCTCTATATTTAACTATCTCTGTATTATAAAAGGGGACAAATAACTTACTGCATTTTGTACCCGATATGGACTATTTAAGTACTTAGTAATACCCTTCGGCCTTATAAACGCTCTAAGCTTGTTTTAATATTATATAAATAACACCCTGCGCCCCTACCTAGATATCTTCTATACTGCTTATATTAACGATATCCTAATATACAGTAATAACCTAACTAAATATTAGAAGTACGTTAACCTTATCCTATAAGCCCTATATAAAGCTAGTCTATAATTGGATATAGATAAATGCGAGTTCTATAAAACGGAAGTCCTATATCTTAGACTCCTTATTTCTATAAACGGTATATAAATAGACTCGAAGAAAGTTAAGGTAATTATAAACTGGTAAGAACCCGAGAACGTTAAGGATATAAGAGCCTTTATAGGATTTGCTAATTTCTACCAACGGTTTATTAATAACTTCTCCGCCCTAGTTTTACCCTTTATAGCTCTAACCTAAAAGGATAAAGTCTTTATCTTTAATAAGGAATGTAAGAAGGCCTTTACCTATCTAAAGGTTATATTTACTACTGCGCCCGTACTCTAATACTTCGACCTAAACTGAATAAGTATTATAGAAGCTGGCTTATCTAATTACGTCACTAGAGGTATCCTATCTCAATATAATAAGGATGGAGTATTATACCCTGTAGTATACTTCTTAAAATGACTAAGCCCAGCCAAATATAACTACGAGATCTATAATAAGGAATTATTAGCTATTATTAGATATTTTAAATAATGGCGACCTAAACTAGAAGGCGCTGGATTTCTAATTAAGGTCCTTAGCGACTATAAGAACCTATAGTACTTCACAACCACAAAATAGCTAAGTTATCGTTAGGCCCGCTAGTTAGAATATCTATCTCGTTTTTGATTCTTAATTACGTACCGCCTAGGCGTCTAAGGCTAGAAGCCTAATACCCTAACCCGACGCTTGTAAGACGCGCCAGCCCTAAAAGAAGCGCGCTTTTACCAAAATCAGACCCTACTTCGCCCTAAACTATTTAACCCTCCTACTAAAGATCTTATGGTACACGTCCTTAAAATAACTAATTAATTAATTGAATAGATTATAGTTAACGAATACCTAAATAACGAGTTTATCTAAGAGATACTTAAGCTAATATAAGATAGCATTAGACGCTTTAAAAAGATTTCTTTAAGTGAATATAAAGCCTACGGAAACCGCTTATAGTACCAGAACCGTCTAGTTATCCCTAATTACAATAAGCTTAAGCTTAAACTCCTTAAACACGTATACGATTTACCTATCGCCGGCCACCCGGGCTAAGGAAAGACCCTAAAACTACTCTAACGGGAGTATTATTGGCCGAATATATATAATATAACACGAAGGTACGTCTTTAGCTACCACACCTGCCGACAAGCTAAAGCCTTATATAAGACGTATAACGGTCTTTTAAAGCTACTACCTATTCCAAACCGAAGATGGAAGGATATCTTAATTAACTTTATTATTAATCTTCCTAAGAGTAAAGGCTGTATAAATATTATAGTAGTTATAAACCGACTATCTAAAATAAGACACTTAATTACCTGCCCTAATATATTAACGCCTACTATTGCCTAACTATTCCTAGATTATGTATAGAAACTCCATAGACTCCCCAAAACAATTATCTCTAATAGAGGCAGCTAGTTTGTCTTAGCATTCTGGAAAGAACTAACTACTCAACTCTATATTAAAGCACTGTTGTCTATTATATATTACCTAGAAACGGATAGCTAAATGGAACGCGTAAATGCTATAATGGAATAGTATATTTAGATATATACGTTGTATTTATAGGATAACTGGATTAACTGGCTTACATTCGCCAAGTTTACCGTAAATAACTCCGTCTTAGAAACTACAAAAGTCTCCCCGTTCCTGGCTAATTATGGCTAGCACCTATAAATAGGTTTTGAACCCTTTAGTAATGTTCCTTACCCTGCTTATTACGCCTTATAAGTTATAGAAGTAAATAAATTTATAGAGAAGATAGAGGAACTATAATAGTTCCTTACTAATAAGATAATATGGGCTTAATCTGTCTATAAAGCCGCAGTAAATAAGAAACAAACCCCAGTACCGGCCTACTAAATTAGTAATTTCGTCTAGCTAGATATAAGAAATTTAAATATAAAACGACCTACTAAGAAACTTAATTAGAAGAACGCTGGCCCTTATAAGGTTAAAAAGGTTATCTCCCCTCACGCCTACTAACTAAAGCTCCCTAATACGGTTAAAATCTACCCCGTATTCCATACGTTAGTCCTCCGCCCTACTACCCCCGTATTAGACGCCCTACCTAAATAGATATAAGACCCTCCCTTACCAGTTAAAGTAGATAGTGAGAACGAGTACTTTATTAAAAGAATTAATGATATTAAGTACGATAAACGGAAACGCTAATATATATATCTTATAAAATGGAGAGGCTTTACTAAGTCCTTATAGGAACCCATTAACTCTATAGGACTTATATAAGCCGCAGAAGACTTTTATAAACTCTACCCAGAACTACTACAGCCCCATCTTACAGAAGCTTGAGTTTAAAGGGGGGGTACTGTTATAGGATACCCCTGTAACACCTTGCACACGTTTACCTATTTCTACCGACTTAGTAATTAGAGACCAACTGTAAAATGGCAATCTAACGGCAATCTAATAGCAATCTAACGGCAATCTACGGCATTCTGCTATATTCTGCTATATTCTACTAAGTTCTACTAAATTCTACTAAGTTCTGCTAGGACTATAACCTAAACCCTATTCTGTCTATATACGTATTAACCAAGTAACCAAGTTAACAATATATGCCCTTTCTTCCCGTTTTCCTACCTTCTTTCCTTACGCAACGTCTTAACCTCCTTACACAGTTCATGTATATAGCTTAATAATATCTACCTTGCTATATATTATCGTCGCTTATACTCACTCCGTAATATATATATCTTCGCTAGTACGGCCAAAGATATAGGCTATTTTAGCCTAAATATTAGGGAAGTGGTCTATATTAACTTTAAGCTTATTTATTGTTAGAGCTTCTAATTATTATATAAAGGGTTAATTAGAAAGAGGTAGCTCCTACTAGGCTTCTAGTAAATAGATATTAGTAAGTAAAAGGATAAAATAAAACTAAAATAGAATAGGGATAGACGTTAAGGCTTTTCTTCCTTTATTAAGTCTTTTTTACTATTTCCTTTTACTACCTAATAGTTGTAGCAATTTAGTACTTTACTAGAGAGCTATAAACCCTAAAGGTTTATAAACTATTAGGATATAGCTACTAGTATATATTAAGCTGCCTAGAGAGGATTTATATATATAAAACTATAGTGCTATAGCCTAGAGGCTGTATGTGTAGTATTATACGTAGTATAATATAATGGATTAAATATATATATATATAAAAGGGTTAGTTCCGTTTATAAGTAATAGGGGATTTATAACCTTTATAGACCGCAATAATACTAATACTATATATTAGGCTAGGGTTTTAAGAACTATAGTAAGTCTCTAGGTATTTAATAACTTATTACTAGGTATAGAGGTATCTCTAGTTTTAAGCAGCTCTTAAAGTTATTTAATTTTAGTATTTACTGCTATAAGCTCTACCTAGGAGTTTAAATTAGTTACTATTTTACTATTAGAGGTAGTTAAGGGTCCTATATCTGCTTTACTAGCTACTATAATTTTTTTGTATAGTAATAGGGGTATTAGGTAATTTCTAGTGGTTTCTTTTAGAGTTCTTATAAGGGATATTATTGCGGACACCTTGGGTTGCCCTTAGGACAACCCCTAGACGCCCCTTAGATAGTCGCCGGTCACGTATTAAAGGCACGTGCCCGTAGTATATAGTCTTTACAATCCTAGAGGCCTTACCACCTTAAGGATTTATCTCTCTTACCAATCTATTCTATTCCAATCGTATTCTTATAGCCCCCTGTCTATAAGATCCCCTTATATTTAAATCCTTCCTACTCTTTTTTAAAAGGGCAGTCGGCTTAAGGACCAGATTGTTTATTTATATTTTTTATTTATAACTACCATCTTTTCTTAAAATCTCGCGATAACCTAAATGGAAACTCTATAGATACCTTATAGAAAGCTATCGCGCAAAGGTAGGAAGGTCCCTCTAATAGCGAGAGATTGCGATAATATAACCCTTTGGGTAAGATGGTTGAATAAGCCCTAATACCTAGATGCTCTAGGAGCTCGAAGACTCTCGTATACCTACAGTTACTAGTAACGCTAAGGAAAATATAGACACCCTCTATAATGGTTATAATGTTGCTAAAAAGCAACTAGAACCCCTCTGGCCCCACCTAGGCTAATTAAAAGATTAAGCGCTAAAGGTAACTTTAAGATCTTCCCCTAAGCTAGAAATGCTAAAGGAATATATTAATATATTTAACTAGGGAACCAACCGGAACCCTCCCGGAAGACTACCAGCCTATAATCGGTATAGTAGCGGTATATAGACTGCTTATAAGCTAAGCGGGCCTACCCCTTTAGGTAATTTAAGCTAATTACTAACTTAAGACCTAAGCCTTATTAGGAAGCCTATACTAGCTACTAGTACTAATACTACCTCTATAGCAGGAGCCTCCCTAGGCCCGAGTTCGGAAGGTTAAGAGCCCTATACTAATCTCCTTTAAGATAGATATTAGGAAGCTATTATAAGGCTCTCGGAAGCTATACGGGAGAAAGCTACTAATAAATATTTTAGAACCCTCTAAGGGCAAATCTAGATTTAGTAGGGTTTAATCTAAGCTAGGCAAATTCTTTTATAACCTAGCTAAGGCTAAGGGCTTCTTAGGAGCTACCTAGTACCTACTTAAAGAGGTGTAGAAGACTTAGAGAGTTATCTACGCTATAAACGGAAAAAGGATATAAACTAATTGGCTAAGGCCTCTAGTAGTTTAGAACTCCGCCATAAACCCAACGCCCAGTAGTTAGACAATTGGGTTTATAAGGTAGACAACTTCTTTAAGATGCTAATAATACGAGATAATACCAAAGAGCGTATACGCTAGATTATTAGCAAGATTAAAGACCAATCGCTAAACTAGATTATACTTAATTAGCTTAATAAAGAGCAAATTACTATATAGCTATAGCTATAAACCTTTCTAAAGAAATAGACTTAAGATCCGTATATTGTATAATATAATAATACAGAGCTATTTTAGAATAGGATATAGCTAGACCGCTATAACTTCTGCCAGTTTATAAACTGTTGGTATGACTTTTACAACGTGCAGAATACATATATCACAATGATATGTACTATGCGGTGTTGTAGATGGATGATTGATTCTCTAAGATCTACGAGTCGCGAGAGGTAAGGCTCGTCACGTGTTCTCCTATGACCTCTGTTAACCAATCACGATTTTCCATACCCGGCATGGAAAATCGCCATTGGCTCGCTTACTATTAGCGCCTTGGCCGCCCTTATGATATATCTAACACTTCTAGCTACACTGGGAATACTTTAGAAAACGTGAAGATCTGGTATCCTATAACTGTGCAATCCAAAAATCTATATACGCACTTCTCCTTCCTTCCTTGCTGTTATAGCATAGGTTGTAATAGTACTAGGTAGTGTTACAGGTACAGGTAGATTGCTATAGGTTGTCGCAGATTGCCGTAGATTGCGGTTACGTAATACAGAGATCGTATATACCCTCTTTGCTATATTTACACGTCGATTAACTAGATCGCTGACATTATACGTTCTACCCATTCCACTGTCTTTAACTTAATTTAGTTTGTGTTAATAAGTCGTTTAAGGGCTAATAATGGTTTGCTTTTAGTTATAGCGTCCGCAGGGTTACTATCTCCGTTAATCCATTTAACTTCTACTATTTCGCGTCTTTTATATAACTGGCGTAGGCACATGACATTAATTATAAGTCTCTTCTCTTATGTAGTTCCTAGTTTGATAAGGCATTTATAAATTAACTTAGAATTAGTATGAAGAATAAGCGGGAGGCTGATGTTAAGTTATAATTCGACTGTAGCTTTAATTGTAGCGCCGATGTTAAAACTATGGGCCATAGCATATAATTTGGAGGCTAGTACGCTTCTAGTGATTCTCTTACACTTAACTAAGGACTAGTAAATAATATTCGCCTTATTTAATAAGTCTGCTAGTACTAGGATATATCCAATCTATAATAAGAGGTCCTTATTATTTGTAAATAAGGAATTAGTAAATACAAGTAGTTAAAGTGTCTTTATATTAAGCTTAACAAAGCTTAAGCCTCTTATTGGGTTCTCAATTTGCCACTAAATTCTCTTATTAAGTAGTTTTGCGTCTTTTTCGTTAGGGTTAATTACCTGGGCAGCGTAGGATAAATTAAAAGAAACTTTAGGCTGGTATACGGACGCAATATAAGCTCCTCTTGCTCGTTGGGCGATATATTAGTCCTTAGGTATAAGTGCTGTACAAATAGTGCCTCTGGAACTGGTTATTGTAGTAGCTTCCTTAATATTAATAAGGGTTAAGTTCTGGCATTAGCGCTTTTATATAAGCGTAATTATATAATCCTATTATTAGATAATGCCTCCGTTGAACTTAATTAAGTATTCAAGTGTAAGTTACTCGCGTTTTTTAGTTAGGAACTTAGCTTTCTTAATCTTCTCCTGTTCCGAAGCTGCAAAAACTAAGTTAGCTAGTAGGAGGGTGTTATTAGTCTATAAACCAACTATTCCGAAACTTATAGGGTTATTAAGGTGAAGTAGGTAGGGGTTATAAGTGGATTAGCTCATGTTTAGTTCTTTAATATAGTAGTTATGATAAGTCTTAAACTAATAATTGCCTACCTTAGGAATGCCGTATAAAGGTCTAACGACCTTTAGAATTGTGCCTTATAAGACTCTAAGTGCTATACTAAGTTTAAGAGGTGCTTTAATATAAAAGTCTCGGTTTAGTTTCGTAGTTAATTGTATATAGGCCTATAAAATATCTCGTAAGTAGAGATATATACCATCGTTCTAAGTTATGGCTGTAATGCAAAGAATAAGGCGTTGGCTGACTCGTTAAATTGTAGGTAATTAGGTTAGTACGAGGTCTTTCTCTAGGTCATTATAGGCCTGTATAACTAATCTTGACTTCTTAAAAGCTTTATTAGTACCGGGGTTCTTAATCTCGTTAACGAATCTAAAATTAAATACTCTATTGCCTTGTGGTATATCCTTAGGGTTAACTAGTTTAAAAACTCCTTTTTTAAGCAATCCCTTAATCTCCTTCTGGCGTAATACTGTAAACTAATTAGGATTTATAAGTTGATTATTATCCTTATCCTGTAGATAAATTGAGATATTCGCGGTATTTACTTTAATAGGGTACTTGCGTAGTCTATCTCTTCCGCGTTTAACAGGTTAAGGTCTAGGCTTAGTTTAAGGTTAAGGTTTAGGCTTAGTTTAAGGTAAAGGTAGTTTAATATTATCATCTTCTAGTTACGTATCTTCTGTGATTTTGGGGTCTACTATATATAGTTTTACAACTATGCTGCGGAAGTTAGTGGGTCTATAGGGAAGTTATATAGTATAGGTCTTATTTTTAATGCTAAGTAGGTTATACGGACCAGACTAGTAGCCAGGTTAGCTTAT
>Ga0307515_10010658_pt1 | contig 17573 bp, 4 predicted proteins | sample 17_EM_MG_FD_194513 | JGI IMG/M metagenome (GOLD analysis project Ga0307515, IMG submission 194513) | Populus trichocarpa ectomycorrhiza microbial communities from riparian zone in the Pacific Northwest, United States - 17_EM | ecosystem: Host-associated > Plants > Roots > Unclassified | place...
TTACTATTTCCTTTATAACCCGGAACTGGTTTAGTATATTTTAGCTAATAAGCCACTAGGTAACCGCCTTAAGGCCTTTTTATATTAAGAGCAGTATATTATAGTTCTTTATACTAGCTACTAAAAGCATTACTTCTTAGTTAGTGTGTAAGGGGCATAACAGTATTATATATTTTGGTGTCTATCTTAGCCAGCTATATTTATATCTTAAGCTACCTATTAAGACGCCTACCCAGTAGAGCCAGTCTTTTAGTCCTATTATTCCTATTCTTAAAAGTATTACTATTATATTTTCTGCCTTTATTAGGCCTTTTTAGAGCCCTAGAGTATTTACCCCCTATAGCATTAACTATACTACGGCTTAGGTTCCTCTTATCTTAGTTAGCCTCTATACCTTTAACTTCTATACGCCTCTCCAGCGTTGGTCTAACCAGTATTATATTTCGGTAGATGGTTTCTTAGCATTCTTTTATACTCTACTTTAGCTCCTTTCTCTCTCTTACTATTATCTTTACTAGCCTCTTACGCGTTTCCCTTCCTCCTCTATATAAGCCTAGGCCCTAAAGCAGCACTATTTTTCTTCTGCTTTCTTTACCTGTTTCTTTAATATATCTTCCCTACTTTAGGGTTATTAGTTTGTTCTCCTATAGGGCGCCCTAAGGTCCCTCTATAGTTTATTTAGGCGCGTCTTAATATACTTTATAATATTAGAGTTACGTTTATTTTAGGCCCTTTATATTATAGCGGCTTTAATATATAGTTATAGGGGGGAATATTGGCTTCCTTCTTAAGCAGTGCTGTAGCTATTCGCTTATATCCGCCTATTATACTCTAGAGGTAAGCTATTTAGACCTTTTAGAGTGGTTTAAGGAGCGACTTAGGGGGGCCTTTTTTAGATTCTCTAATGGCCTAAATACTAGACCTATATGTTATAGTTAGCCGGATAACTGCTGTATATAGTAGGCGTAACCTCTAAAAGCATAGACCTATGTAGAATTAACGATCCTAGATAATATAATATACTATACTTAGCCCTTACGGGCCGCTTGCGCTATATATACGCTCCACCAAAGCTTACTGTCTACCTATACTCCTAATACCCTTAGGCCCTAAACTGGTTAACCCCTAAAGCCTTAAATGCGGATTATATGCTAGAGATCTGCAAATTAGTTGCGTTTTCTTATAAAATGGATTAGCTGGTATTTCTCTAGTAAGAATTGGACTCTATATTGTCTTGCCTATTCTATATAGGTATTATAAGCTTTCTCTAGCATTCTGCAGTTCTTTACGGCTAATGGCCCGTATATAATTAGGTTTGTGTCGTCGAAAAAGCCTATCCCCTGGGTCGCCCCTTCTTTAAAGGAGTTAAGTAGGTTGCTTATAAAGAAAAGGAAGAGTATAGGCGAGAGGGGTAATCCTTGTGGTATTCCTGTTGCAACTGCAATAGGGGGGCTCTGGTATCCATTAAAGACTAGTATAATAGCTTATATAGTCCCTCCTTTAACCTAAAAGCTACCTTCTATTTATTGCCTTCCTTAATTCTAATCTAATAGTACGCCTATCTTAAATCTATATTTATAAAGATTTGCGTATTACCTATTTAATCCTAGATTTTACTAATTAAGGGTAAAGAATACTAATCCTTTTAAGTAATGCTATTTAACTATCTATAGTTAATATATAGCCTAAGTTTTCTGTTTTTTTTAGTATAAATAGTACTAGATAACCTACTACTAACTATAATAGTCTAATATATCCCTTTCGTAAGTTTTCTTAGATAAACTCTTTAAGTGCTCTTAACTCCTCTTAAGTAAGCTTATAGGTTAGAAAGAACCTTAGACTTATTTCTAGTTTTAACTTTATTTTATAGTCCTATACTATATAATCTACTAGCTTTTTACTTTCTAGGCTTTATAGTTTTTTGCTATACTTATAGTATCTCTTTAGTATATAACTTAAGCCTTACTTAGTCTCTTTATATATTACTCTAACTTAGTTTACTATTATATCTTACGTTATTAGGTATCCCTAATATTAACCTAACCTATAACCTAATCAATCTTTAGATTATATTCCTATAACTAAGGCATACCTAATATTGCCTTATTCTGTCCTAATAGTAGAATATTAAAAGATATCTTAATTCGTCTTTCTTTAATAGTTATTTAAATAGGTCCTATTTTAAGGTCAATAATAGTAGAATTATCCTCTACCTCTTTTATAATATCTTTAAGGTCTATATACTCCTAGTAAGCTACTTTTATTGCCTTATTATTACTAAATATTTCGTTTATATTAAATTTATTATCCTTAATACCTAATTTATAAGATAGTTTGTTAGTTCTTCTAAACTCTAATAATTTTAGCTCCTATAGCTAATAGCTTACGCTATACTTAGCGTCTTTATAAATCTAGCATACGTTATTATAATAAAACGCAAAACTGTTAATTAAATACTCTTTAGTTCCTTATAGTATACTATTATCCCTTTATACGTATATATCTTCTACTAGTCTTATTCCTTTTACTATATAATGGCTTTAACTACTTTTATAGTCTTTAATATAGTAACCTTATTTTCTATAATTTATATAAGCTTCTTCTTTAAACCATTTTTCTTACTATAGAGTCCGCCTAAATATCTTCTACTATTAAGATCCCTAGTTCGGCCTCTGCTTCTTAGACCTTTAATTACTTAATCCTTATCCTCTAGATTTCTATAGTCGTTTATTTTATTTTATATTTTATTTAGTACTACTTAGGTCTATTAGCTCTACACTATACTATAATTTCTAATTTTAACTTTATTATTATATACCCTACGCCTTATATAACTATAGAACTTTATTCTAACCCTACTTAGTCTGTTCTCTTTAATAAATCCTATTATTAATCTTAATTACTTAATTAATTAATTCCCTAAGAGTATCTACACCTTCTATTAGGATAATTACATTTTAGACTTTTACTTTAAGCCCCTGTTTATACTATACTATAAGCGCCTTATTATTCTATTTAACTTATATAGCTAATATTTAAAACTATATTATATACTTAATTACTAAAGTCCTTTATACTAGGTTTTAAAGTTTTTATTCCACTATAGTAGTTACCTCTAGGTCTTTAAATATCTGCGTTAAGCGTTCTATAAACCCGCTCTAACTTAAGAATATATATTATACCTCCTAGTTAGTAGTTGTTATACTATACTCCTATACCTCTATAAGGTAAGGTTTAAACTACTTAAGTGCCCTTCCCGTTAAGAATAATCCTACGTAAGCGACTTAATCTATAGGCGTCCCTAGTTTTACTCCTTTCTGCATAACCTTAAAGTGTATTTATGTAAGGAATCCTTTAAGTTTTAACTTCTCCCCTAAAAATCGCTTAATTAAGGGCAACTTAACCTTAGCTACTCCAATTCTATTAATTCTTTCTTTAAGTATCCTATTATTGTCTGTTAATTAATTAACTATTTTCTATAGCTATCCAACGGTAACTAGCTAAGAGTTAGTATCTGCTATGCTAGTATTATTACCTAATCCTAAGGTAGTTGCTGCCGTTAACGCTATTATAGTTGCTGCTTTTAGTGGTATATTATTTAACTTTATTAATACTATAACCTTAGTAGTAAATATATAATAAAGCCTTATAGGAAATACTACGGTAGACTTATTAATAGGCTAGGTATATAGGTAAATAGGAAGTTAACAATATAATAATAACTAGTAGAGTAATTGCCTAATAGATTAACTCTAATTATATTCTAAGATTTACTATAAAGAAAAGAAACTATCTATAGAGACTGTACGTCCTTAAATATATAACTCCTCCCCATAGTAAAGGTTTAGTATATTAGTACGTTAATATGTTGGTATATCGCGTTCCTACGTTTCTACGTTTCTACATTCCGAACTTATAACGTGACTAGCTACATAGCTCAGCCACCCCTTATTCTATAGCTTGATCGGTTCCAGCGCCTCCTATACTATCTTAACTAACCCGCTTATATCTATTCTTAATAGTCGCACTACTGCCGATATAAGGTCCGTAATACTAATTAATAGTTACCTTATATAGCTTTATCTAGGGTTGGTTAAGAATTACTAGGTAACCTAGAATGGTAATAAAAAGCCTAATTAGTTCTTTGTAGTTTAGGTATTAAAGTCTTAGGTATACTATATAGGTAATTCGGCCTAAGACCGTGCGTTTACTATTAAATCTAAATATATTAATAAAGACAATAGTTAATAGTTATATTATGATCCTAAGAGTTAAAGTTTTATAATATTTAAAGCATTTAATAAGATCTTAAGGCAGAGCCGTCCTAAAGAGCGACTTAACTCTAAAATATACCTTTTAGTAGTAAGCGAGAAGGGGTTCCTATAAAATATCGGTTATAGCCTTATCCTTATAAGTGGTGCTTATTTAATATAGGGCTAGAACTAGGTAAAGATTAATGCGGTAAACGGTTACTAGTATTAGCCGTTTATAAATTGTGTTTAGGTATAAAAACGAAGTAGTAGTTAGAGAGGTAGGAGTTACTTCTATATTTAAAGCAAAGGCCTAGCTTAATGCGTTATTTTTATTTAATAAACCCTAGTAGGACGTATCCTAGGGTCCTAGTGTTAATATCTATAGCGTTAGGGTACTTAGGCCAAGATAGTAATTTAGTAAACGTTTATAAGGTTATTATATTGTATTAAGGAGCAGGCTTTAGTATTAGGCGTAGTATATTATTATACTATTTATTAATAATGTTTATATAGGTATTAAGGGCTCCTAGTAGGTCTATGCCTATTAGGGAGATTTTTAGTTTAGGGCTTAAGGATTTAATAAGGCTGTTAATTAGTGCGGAGTTGTTCTAGCCTATTTCCCTTATGTAATAGTTAAATTTGGAGAAGTATACTAGGAAACATTTTATTCCTTAAGCTATATAGTTTATCTTTCTTTAAGTAGTAGCTTAGCGGTTTAGGTTACTATATATAGCTTTAAAAAGTATAACTAGGCTTTATACTAAGTTTGGCTAAAGGGGTTTAATAAGGTTAGCTATCTCTTCTCCTAGTTAACTTAGGGCGTAATATAGTTGATTAGCTTTAGTTAGGTAATGGTTAGCATTACTAGTTAGCTTATTTTTAAGCTAGCTTAGAAATAATTAGAGCTTTTATTATTTACCAGTAAATACTAGGGGATTTAGTAGTTATTTAGATTATTATAGTGCAGTAGTTAGCTTAGGGTAAAAGACTACTATAGGTTTAGGGCTTACATTCCATGTATTTATATCTAGAGATAGTATTTAGTTTTAGGATTCTAGCGTAGGTATTTTAAGGGTACAGACTTCTTCTTAGAGGTCCTTAATTAATTACTAGTGTCGTACTTCTTATTCGGCTTGCCATTAATTTAAAATAGCTTAGTTCTATATAAGGGCGTCTATAAAAGACTTCTATATCCCTATTAATTGTTTTTAAAGTATAAATATAATACTGGCGGCTGTTATAGGAGCTTTGGTTTCGTTCTATATATTAATATTAGTATAGGTAGTTAACATAATATAGTGTTACGGAGTAAGTATAAGCGGTAATATTATATAGCAAGATTGTAAGGCAGTATTGCTAGGGTGTACGGTAGGGAGTAGGCAAGCCGAGCATGAGTCACATAGGGAGTCGATGGAAGAGGACGATATGGTAATAAGGGTAGGCAATAGCCTTGTACAGAGACGAACCGATAAGGAGGGAAGGGCTGTAAGCCTGAGGTGCTTATAAGGAGGTGCTAAGGGCTAGCCGAAGGCTAGCCTTGGCGACCCCTAAGAGCCCCTAGGCGATGTAGCCGAGTAAGGGCCAAAATAACCCTTACAAAGATAGATATTATTAAGCTATATATATAAACTGTATAAGGAGGTTAAGATATTATATAAGAAAGGAAGGTAAGAAAACGGGAAGAAAGGGTATATATTATTAGCTTAGTTGCTTAGTTAATATATATATAAAGTAGAATAGGATTTAGGTAGTAGTCCTAGTAGAACTTAGTAGGATTTAGTAGAACTTGGCGGAATATAGTAGAATATAGCAGATTGCTATTAAAATGCCGTAAATTGCCGTTAGATTACTATCTTATAGTTAGTCTTTAGTTACTAAGTTAGTAGAAATAGGTGTTTATATATAAGGTGTTATAGGGAAATTTCGTAATACCTACTTCTAGTATTTCTTATAGTGGCCACCTATAGTCCTTTAACTTGCCTATATAGCATTAGCGTCTAGGGGGTCCCCTAAGCTATCTAGCTTTTAGGTAATCTCCCTAGAAGTTTACTTAAAGCGTTGCCCTTTTTAGGTTCTATTCCCTAAGCCTAACTTTATAAAGCCTATACTACGCCCGCGCTTTATACGCGATAATTTACTACTATTACTTACGCGATCTTCCGCAAGCTTTATAGTATTAAGTAATTACTTTATACAGCAAATTTTATTAAAGAGGTCCTTAGTAATTTTTATTTGTTAGGTAAAGTTCTAGTAGAAGAGCTCTGCTTATAGGTAGGCTAGGAGTTATAAGAACTAAAAGTCTACCTATTACTTAGAATTAACGAAAGGGGTATATAAGAAGAGGTCCTCTAAGCTACGCATATAGGCTAAAAAGACGTTAAACCTCTAGTTCTCCTTTATAATAGCTATATAGTATATTATAGCGTTATTAAAGCGTTTTACTATAGGGTTCCTAATCTAGTCTTAGACTATAGTCTTAAACTTATTCTATAGTAAAGAACCCTTATCCTCAGTACCTAACCAGCAATAAACTAGTTAGGTAATTATCTTTTTTTATAAGACCTTTAATAGCCTAACACGAGCATTACTTACAGTTATAGTTAGCGTTATTAACCTTAAATCGGTTCTTAACTGTGGCGATCCGCCGGTTAAAATGCTATTAAGTAGTACCGCTAATATTAGGTAGTAACTTCTTAACTAGGGCGATAAGATTTATTTGGCGTATGCGTTTGCTATATAACTTATACTCTTTACTAAAGAGGCAATAAAAGGGCTTTATTAAATTAATAATGCTCCGTAAGTTAGCTATTTTCTTAGCTAGCTAATCTAGCTCCTTTATATTAGCGGTATTAGGTAAAACGCTAATAACTTTACTAAGCTCCTATTAAGCCTAAGTATATAAGTTAAACTAGTCTCTAGCGTTTATAGATATTTAATTATTTTAAAGTTTAGAAGGTAGCTTAGATGCTACTAATATACTTTTAACGGTTTTATTTATACTAAATCTTAAAGTATTCTACAGTTGTATTACTAGCGTATTACTATTAGGTATAGGCGTCGGTTTTCTTTTTAAAGGCATTATAGAAAAATTAAACTAGCTATCCTCTTAAGGGGATTAGAAAGGATTTAAATATAAAATATAAATATAAATAGAGAGTCTAATAATAGAACAATAGGGTATATTATATAGATAGAGACGAATCCTTAAGGGAAAAAGGAGGAGTCTATGTGTAAGGTAAAAAGGGTTTTCCCTAGGTATATATAGCGCACGTACCTTACAGGCGAGTTACCCCTAGGTTGCCCTAGGATCGCCTATACCTTACACCTATATAACTATCTACTTAGGTTTTATCTAATAAAACCTATAGTTTCTTATCTTTAGTAGCAATTATTCCTTTACTATTACCGTAAATTACTAATCTCTACAAGCTTTCTAACTACTCTTTAAGATCTTTAGCTATTATAATTAAGGCTCTTTTAATATAACCTAATTTCCTAATTATTGCTTTTCGTTTTCTATACTATTTCTAATATACCTTTATTAATATATAAGGTTCTATTCTTATAAAGTATTACCTTATAGCTACTATATAGTATCTTTTTATATATTATTTCTTCTTTAAGTTCGAGTTCTTCTAGCTATTTAGCTCTTAATATACTATATCTAGGTCTATTATTTGCCTTCCTTATTAGTACTTAATACTCTAGGTAACTTATTATCCTAAATTCTAAATAATCCCTTTTAGCTTACTACTATTTAATCCGTTTATTAAAGCCTAATTCTTATATAGTATTTGTTTAGTTAGATCCTCTTAATTTATTAACTTCTTAATTAGTAATGTAGTTCCCTAGTAAGCTAGCCACCCTAGCAAGCTGGCCACCTTATTATACGCGCGACGCGCTTTTAAACTACAACCTTAATGCCTACGCCACAATAATAAATAGTTACAATTTTTAGCTAGTTAGCTGCCGCCTAGGGCACGTACGTGCCGTGTGCTCTGTTGAAGTGCATATGCTGCATTTGCGTAGTGCGCGCTGCAGTCGCTTAGCTGCAGTCGCTGTAGCTGCCCCTTCCTTAGCAGCAGATGCCTGAGAGGCCCCCTTAGCGCCTAATAGCACTCCTCCCTTAGCTATATACGTGCGCCGCTATACCTTCTTCCTTTTTTAGCGCTAGTTTTTTATTTATAGCTTTTTATTTTCGCTAGTAAGCAGTACAGCGCTTAATATTACTATTTTATAGCCCTTAATATATTAGCTAAGGGCCTGTTCTATAGGGCTTGGTGGGCTATTTATACGCTATTTAAGATAGCGTTTTATTAAGGCAGTCTACTTTTATAGCTTAGTAATATTATATAGTGTTTTAGCTACCTAGGACGCATTTAATAGCGGATAATATTAGGGTAATAGTGTTTAATATTTAGTGTATAGCTATACTAGTACGTAATTAGGGCTGTATAGCACTAGGCCAGTAGCTATAAATCCTGCCTATATATTATCGCGATATAGCGCTGCCTGCCTAGCCTACCTATATAGTGACAGGAAATCGCGCTTATTAATATAGTTAATATTATTACCTATAAGCTGTTTTATAAGGCGTCTATATAATTACTTAAGTATTAAAAAACAGCTTATATCTAGCGGCTGTAGTAAATATAATAAATACACGGGTATATAAAGGACGATAATTTAATGGTTTAGGTAGAATTAATTAAATTCTAGTAATATGTGGCTGCCGTAGCTATTTAGTATAAGCAGCCGATATATGCTAATTATATAATCCTTTATATACTTATAGAATACCTTCTTAAGCTAGATAAGGCTAATCTTATTTATTATCTAGCTATTCTTATTTACGCTAATTAACTAGTTATAGGGTATAATATTATTCTTATACTAAGCTACTTAGTATATTACGGCTTTAAAGATAATAAGCGGTAAAATCGCGATCCCTCGAGCACTAATAGCCTTAATAATTATTACCTACTCCCTATTGCCTAGCTGTACTATTCTCGGCCGTCCAGCCCGGTTAGTTCCTATAATAACTTATATTATCGCAATAACGCCTATTTAGTAGCTAGTCTTATTAAAATTCTAAATATTATTATTTAAGATCCTATATTATATCTTTATATCCTAAATACGTTTAAACTAGCCATAAATAAGTATAGGATCCTTATAAAGAGCACGCTAGTAGTTATACTTGTAATTCTATTTAGATTATAGGTTGTTATAGCGCTTAAGGAAGCCCTAGGTCTAATTCTTACTAACAAGTTATAATTTAGGATACTGTGTTACTAGTAGACTTATTATCTACTATACGGTTATAATACGCGGTAGCATACCACATTAATTTATTAACAGATTCCATTTCTTAAGGCTCTCTTCTTGTGCTGGTATATGACGGCGATTATTCGCGATAGAATCGCGTCTTAATTTAATGCCTTTAGCGCATCCCTAGGTGGTGCTCCGGGGCACGTTGTATAAGCTAGTAAGCTTTTAAAAACTTATAGATTTATCTTACGTATGCGCATAAACAGCTAGAACAATTCTGCCCTCTCGATAGAGGGCCTCTTATTGTTATGGCGTAGGCAATAAGGTTGTAGTTCAAAAGCGCGTCGCGCGTATAATAAGGTGGCCAGCTCGCTAGGGTGGCCAGCTCACTAGGGAACTACGTTATAGCACTTTACTTTATCCCAATTTATTATATATTCCTTATTCGTTCGTTAAAATCTTAGATTACTAGTATCTTACCTTTATTAAGTAGTAAAGTAGCTCGCTATCCTACTTCTCTATTGTCTTATAAAGTGATAGATATTGTATCTAACGGAGTCTCGACCCCCGTTACTAATTTGTATTCTATAGTCGCTACCTTAGTTTAGATAGTTCTAAAATACGCTATCCTAGTATCTTTAGTATCGAAGATATATAGATTACCCCTTTAGCTAATTTCTATGAACTCTCTTATTATAAGTTCCTCTACTAACCTCTAGCTATATATACCCTCTAGGTCCTAATCTAGTGCGTACCATTAAAGGCGGTAAGTGGATGCGAAGTATGACCAGTTTCATTACACAGGCACCAAGATCATGGATCATTTAACTATTCAAGCTATTTCTGGATTCCTATCATCCCTCTATCTCTCACCCAACAGCCGTGGGCAATCTCCATGAATATCCTCAATCACGTCAATCGTCCAACCAACCCTCCTCCACTCCTGCCTCTGAAGCCGCCAACTAAATAATATCACGACTTCCGAAGGCCCTGTCAATCTCAATTTGGAACGGGCCGGGTCCAATGCCTTCTAGAATAAGGTGCACATATCTGATGCAATGCATGCAAAAGACGCCATCCGCCCGCTCCAAAAACGCCGCTGTATAAAAAATCCACAGATTACGCTATCTTTCTGTTCGGTCGCAAGTCGCAAATAACCTAAAAGCCTGGACACTCCTGTTTGCCCCCTGAAAAAATAATGCAGAACTGGAATTGCAAGTTTTTTAAAGGCCCTCATGCATTCGAGAATGTGTGAAAGTGAAAAAAAATTGATAGTACAGAGAAAGAAAAGCCGCAGCTACGTGGGCCTAGTTAAAGGTACGTCGTCGGGTATGGTTTTTGATGATTGGGTTTGCGTAAGAGCTTTTGCAAACACGATATTAGCCAAAAAGGAACGCTGATATACAAAGTTATTTTGCCTTACGAGATGATTCTCCTCTTCAGGCGCCATGCGTGTCGAGATGAATCATTACTGTTGAGGTGATCTAGGAAACAACATTAGCCTGTAATTAGTACCACTGAATGATACGAGAGCTTACGTAGGAGAATAGGTCGGCGAAGTAGGAGACCATTTCGGCGACGTTGCAGAATATGGTGCCGGACCTGGCGATGTTGGAGAGAATTTCGGCGAGGTTGGGGAATATGCATTAGCAGCAGGACTTGTTGGACTGTACACCGGGCTAGTTGGGCTATAGCTGGGAGAAGTAGGTGACGTTGGTGATCGTCTGTCACTTCCAGCGCCAAATTGAGGGCTGCTCGGGCTGTACATAGGTGACGTTGGACTATAGGCAGGAGACGTCGGGCTGTAATGGGGTGAGGTGGCGCGGTGAGCTTGCGCTGGTGATGTCGGGCTGTAGCTTGGCGATGTAGGTGAATACGACGGCGACGTGGGGGAGTAGCTTGGGGACGTTGGCGAGTACGACGGCGAAGTAGGTGATATGGAAGCTCCATACGCTGGTGATGTGGGTGAGTACGTTGGAGAAGTCGGCGTGTACTGAGGACTTGTTGCCGAGAAGCCAGGCGATGTGGCACCAAAACGAGGACTGCTAATGCCTGGTGACGTAGGCGAATACCCTGGGGAAGTCGGAGAGTAGCCTGGTGAGGTTGGACTAGTGCCAAACGGACTTGAAGGAGCGTATCCGGGGCTGCGCCCTCCTCCATATGGGCTGAGTCCGCCGTCTCCAAAGGCCCCAGGACCGCCATATACGCTGAAGCCGCCAATTTCGTCTCCGCCTGCAGCGGCAAGAGGGGAGAAGGATGCACCATAATCAGGTCCAACGACGCCACCCTCATAAGTTGGGGAGCCGAGGTCATATGGAGTAGCCGCTCCACTATCAGCGTAAGTACCAGCCCCAGCGCCAATACCACGCATGTGGGAATTGTCTTCAATCATGGTAAGCAGCATTGCATTATCCATGATCATTTCAAACTCCCCAGTTCCCATTGGAGCGAGTTGGCCAAGCATAATGTTCTCTGAGACACCCTTGCAATCATCAAGTTCACCGCATCCCGCTGCGTCAAGGAGGATTTCAACGGTTTCTTCGAAGGAGCAACGCATCAAGGCACCAGTATCTGCACGATTGATTCCGTGACGAGTGATAGCCATAAGTAGACCACGAGCGGTCATGATGTCGACAAGGAGCGCCAGATGACGATGGTTGACATATGAACCATCGAACGACAGAACGGCCTTAAGCTCTTTTAGTAAAGCTGCCCTAGTGGCTTCAATTCCAAAGACTCCAAGAATCTCGACGAATGAGTTGGAATAAGTTCGATAGGGATCGACTCCTTCAACTACGAGAACATCTGCAAGAGCTGTCCCACTGGTATCGAGGATCCACTCCTGGCACATGGGATCGGTCTTGCGTTTGATGATTGACCCATCCTCTTTAACATAAACGCGTTCTTCAGTTCTGATGAAAGCTCTGTCCACACCACGGACGCCACGGAGGCTGACTTCGTCAAGTAGATGCTTTTCGAGTTTTCTCATCCAGCGCTCATCCCGATCATCCTCATCCTCCTCCTCGCCTTTGAGGAATGCATCATAGACGAAACGGACACGAAGCACTTGTTCATCAGCGTTATTATCGCTAAAAATGACCGCAATATTAGGTGCAAATTCCTCTTTGATCTTAGCAGCAACATCCGCAACAGTGATACTCTTATCCAGCAGCTTTCTACGATCAAGAATGATACGGAGAAGCCACTTGGATTGTCTTTCAGTGTCCGCATTATCTTCTGGAATGATGAAGTAGGATTCGACCATGTCCACATCGGAATCAATCACTGTTGCCTGGACATCAGGATCGTAGTAAAGTTCGCATGTCTCAGCCAGGGAGCGTAGCGTGGTGTGTTCAATGCGGCTTCGAAGAATCTTGGCTTGCTGCTGTGAAGCATTAGAGTCTGCTTGACAGACGGTCATCGAAGGAGTCTTAATGTTTGTTGCGACATTGAGAATTTCTTTCAGACGCGGGACACCTAGAGTCACGTTCTTGGATGACACACCAGCAAAATGGAAAGTATTGAGGGTCATTTGAGTGGCCGGCTCACCAATGGATTGGGCTGCGAGGACACCAACCATCTCCCCAGGTGACACTGCTGCTCTGGCGAAGCGATTCTCGAGATCTCCCATGACGTTTTCAAAAGCTAATCTGTTGAGCGAGTACTCCGTGACGAGACGTTTGAAAGCTAAGCGGGAACGGAGGTGGCATTTGAAAAGCATGGTAGCGCTCTCTTGTGCTTCTAGAGATAGATGGTCATCGCCACGGACAATGACCAGTTTATCAAGGAGAGCTCTGACTTTTTGGATGACCGTGACAGGATGAAGATCGCTCCTTGCACCTTCTTTGATACGGAATTTGGTCTTTGCTGTTTCAATCATCCGAACAATATTGAGAGGAAGGGCAAGTTCCTCTTTATCGTCGTCGATACCATCACGAATAAATGCGCGGTCTTTCAACAGTTGCTCCCATTCTTCATCCAGGTACCGCTGCACGTCGATCTCGCCAGCGATCTCGGGTGCAAGCTCAAGGACATCCGGCGAGAGTGATAAAGAAGGATCCATGACGTCGACGCGGAATCTTTGTTCAAATTTTTGATCTGAGCAGGTGATAATGTCAACGATCTGCTTTTCGATATAAACGCCGTCTAGGCCGTCTTCTCCGTATACGAACTCTACAATGTCACCAAGAGAGTTGCGGACAGTACCATCGTACTTGACCATAACGTCTTCCAGGGCTTTGACCAATCTACGTTGAATGTAACCAGTTTCGGCAGTCTTGACAGCGGTGTCGATGAGACCTTCACGACCAGCCATGGCGTGGAAGAAGAACTCAGTGGGAGTAAGACCTCGCAAATAGGAGTTCTCCACAAAACCTCTGGCCTCAGGGGAGTAGTCGTCTTTAGTAAAATGGGGTAAGGATCGGTATTTGAAGCCGAATGGGATGCGCTTGCCCTCAACTGATTGTTGGCCCACAAGTGCAGTCATTTGCGAAATGTTGATAGCCGAGCCTTTGGACCCAGACAACGCCATCTGAATGGCGTTATTAAGATCTTTCAGACTCTTTTCTGTATCATTACCAGCAGTGTCACGTGCTGTATTCAGAGCTTTCGAGACTTTACTCTCGAATGTCTCGCGCACGTTCATACCAGGCAATGCCTCAAGCTCGTTTTCGGTTGCCGCCTTTGTAATTTCCTCGACCTCCTTCTTTTGTATGGACACAGCCTCCTGGATCTTCTGCGAAGTGGCCTCATCGGGAATGGTGTCTCCAATACCAATACTGAAACCGTTGTGTAAGAGCCAGTAGTTCACAATTCGCTGTGCGCCATTAAAGAAGGAAACCGCAGTTTGCCATCCATACTCGTTGAAGATAATGTGAATAACACCGCCAGCGCTTGCACCAACGATCTTCTTATTGAGCAAACCAAACATGAGTTCGCCTCCATGAATCAAGAGACCATCATCTTTCAGAGGACATTTATCACCGTTGTTGTTTAAACGAGCAAGGTTCAAGCCTGACGGGAAAACTAAGCTGATGATTTGTTTTCCAGTCCACCTCGGGCGTGGCTTGATGATGCAAGGCTGAGGGATAACTCCATCCCAATCTGGTACCCACATCATAATGTTCATGACCTGCTCTTTAGTGAGAAAAACGTCGCGACGACAGATTTTGTAAATTCCACAAAGAGTGTCTTGAACGATACCCATGAGTGGACTGTTCCGCTGAGGTGAAACAATATTCAGCGGGACCATGCAAAGATTCATGATCTCAGCACGTGTCTCGTCGCTTTGCGGAACGTGAAGATTCATTTCATCGCCATCGAAATCGGCATTGTAAGGAGAGGTGACAGACAGGTTAAGGCGGAAAGTGGAGTAAGGCATAACCCTGACCCGATGGCCCATCATGGATTCCTTATGCAGCGATGGTTGTCGATTGAAGATAATCACATCGTTATCAGCGATGTGTCGTTCAACTTTCCAGCCATACTGTAGTCTGATATCCTCCGGGCGCTTGTTATGCTTCAGGTCGATTCGCGTGCCATCATTCTTAATAACATAGTTTGCGCCGGGGTGGGTGTTTGGGCCAGCTCTCACAAGGGATGTCAGAAGACTAATATTAAACTTTGTGACAATTTCAGGATAGGTCAAGGTTCGAGCAATGCTTCGCGGAACACCAACTTCGTCCAGGGATAGATTAGGGTCGCCCGTAATGACTGTACGAGCCGAGAAATCTACACGCTTGCCCATCAAGTTACCTCGAAGACGGCCTTCTTTTCCTTTTAGACGGCCACGGATTGTTTTCAAAGGTCTGCCGGATTTTTGTAACGCTTGGGGAACTCCAGCAATATCATTGTCCATGTATGTTGCGACATGATACTGTAACAAACTTTCGAATTCCGTCAATATATGTTGTGGCGATCCTTCGTGGATACACTCTCGTACTCTGGCATTTGCGCGGATGATGTCTCCAAGCTTGTAAGTTAGATCATCCTCACCGCGCATGCCCTGACCGGTACCGTCAACAGAAATACTAGGCCGAACCGGAGGTGGTGGCACAGGAAGAACTGAAATGATCATCCACTCGGGCCTTGCGTAGTCCTTGTTCAGACCTAAAAGATGTAGTGTGTTATCGGATAGGTTTCGGAAGATGTTCAGTGCGTCCTGGGGAGAGATCGGCTTCTTCTCGTCACCCTTGCCCTCATCTTCATCTCCCTTCTTCGCTTTGTAGATCGCGTAGAGCTTCAGACCTTCTTTCCGAATCATTTCCGGTTGCTTGTTGCCACAACCACCATGTGGGACCTTGATAGAGCTCTTTTTTTCATCATCGGGGATCTCGACTTCACATGTCCTCTTGGTTTTGGAACATCGCCATATAGCATCGAAGCGTTTCTTCGGATCCTTAATTCTGATTGCAGCCTTCCAGTCCGGGTGGTTCTAGAAATAGTGTTAGCGTCATGCAGGCAAACAGTAACATGGTCTTCCCCTAGAGGTAGACTCACGTAATCTGCCAAAATCAGCCCGCAATTGTGACAGACGGTCTCTAAGAGTTTCTTGATCTTGGTGATGAATCCTACGACAAAGTCAGTGGATGTCGACAGCTTTTGTTCAGTGTAGAATACTCACCAACATGAAAAACTGGCACAGAGAGTTCAATGTGACCGAAATGACCGGGACACGTCGTAATGTCCTCTTTGCATGTAGAGCAAGTGTACATGCGATCAATTGTGCCGAGCTTGGGATCGTTCAGACCCTTATCACGAGGCTTCTGCTTCTGCTCGTCCTACAAAGAAGTCAGCGATACGGTTCCGACTTATCCCGGCATACAAGGGGACCACAAACCATTGTTTCAGGGTACTCGATGTGTACCACACTCATGGCTTTGATCTCCTCTGGTGAAAGGAGGCCAAACTGGACCTCCTTGATCGTCCGTAAGGGGCATTTGGAAGGAATAGTAGGCCCTGGCGCCATCTTCGCTGTGTTTATCGAGATCTAAGTATCAAACAGTCGCAGAAATGGTCGCGCGGACGGATAGGTATCCGCAAAGAATTCACTTCGAAGCCGGCCGTGCTGGGCACGGCTCCCGCGCAAAGCACCTCCGTCCTAACCCCTCCTATGCCTCCCTTTTATCGTAACGAACCCTCCGTTGATGGAAATATATGGTGTTGAATTCGCGGGTGATGTATGATGCGCTGGGCGCGCTGAAGGGACGGCGACGAGGAATGAAAAGAGGGTCAAAGTATGCGACAGGTTGGGCTGCGCGATCCGGCCGAAACAGGCGGCGGCGGCGGTGGCGTGAGTGCGCTCGTCAGATTCGTCAGAGTGACGGACAAGGCAATCCCAGCGATAGAATAGACGCGCTCACTGATGGAAGTGAGACTTTGGGTGGGTGGTGTTGGGTTGGAGACGGAGAAGATGAAGTTCCTTCACGCAGGCAGGAGGCCAGAGACAAAGGCGAATTGCTGGGGCTCTGCGCTCGAAACAGCACTAGCGCCGCCACCCATTCTTGGCGTTTTATTCACCTGGACGCACAATAATGACTGCCAGAAGACTCATACGCAAACCCAGCCAATCACTCCTTCACTGCCAACTTCTTCTTCACCAGCGCGGGATCGGGACTCATTTGAGCGTCTCATATGAAGATGCTTGTTGCGCGGCCGCGCCCTCATCTTCCGCCACTGCATGGTCGAGAACGACCTTGATCAACCCTTCTATCATGAACTTGTCCCTCGTTGACCCTTTCGTGCTTGCGCAAGATTGTCCCGAAGCATTGACTGGTAGACTTCGTACGTGTCCACCATCCCCCAAATCATTCGGAGGCAGTGCACTAACTTAATGGCGCAGGCAGCGGGCATTCGACCTCCATCAGGTTTAGCCATCGCGGTGACTTACTTGCCTCCGGAAGAGTATGCCGTTGATACGTCATACAATTTTCGTACTGTGGACTAATTTTGGAACATAGCTTGATGGCATTGTGGTTATATTTGACATCGAGACCAATGGAGTTGCGCGAAAACTTCGAGGGCACACTCGTCAAGTTCAGTCACTGAGGT
>Ga0307515_10010659_pt1 | contig 17572 bp, 22 predicted proteins | sample 17_EM_MG_FD_194513 | JGI IMG/M metagenome (GOLD analysis project Ga0307515, IMG submission 194513) | Populus trichocarpa ectomycorrhiza microbial communities from riparian zone in the Pacific Northwest, United States - 17_EM | ecosystem: Host-associated > Plants > Roots > Unclassified | place...
TATCTCATGCCTGCAAGGTGCTGGCGCCATCCCTACACTTGAACTTTTGATTTCATCGGGTTACGCTGTGCGGAGTGCGTCAGAAATTGGGGAGTAAACCTCGGCTAATGGAACCCTACTGGAACAGCCTAGGTGTGTATATCTCTAGCGTTACGGATAGTCACCCACTATAAGGCGATTATTCTGTCATCGAGCATTGATGCGAACGCATTGAAATCCCGTATCTTCTCCATTATCTCCTACTTCGAGCTACATTCCCTGATTTTGTACCTGTAAGAACAGAAACGGTCAAAAAAATCGTGGGTTCAGGAACACCGGGACCTGTGGACCAACCGAACCTCACAATCTCATCCCGGGAGGTCATCTACCAGCCCCACGAACCCCTCGTCCACTTCCAAAGGACGTTCACGTGTAGCTCGTATTTCCCTCTTGTAATGTGTAATGATAATCTACAATGCATAGGGTCGACAAGTGGCAAAGCCCGGGACTCCGGCAAGATTTTTTTGAACCAATGACAAGTGAGCACATACGCGAGAATTTGTGCACGAGAGATTCATTATTCGGAGGACACCAAGTTTCCAGCCCAAGGGTCATAAATACTGGTAAACGATACAGTCAAGGACCATTAACCTAAGGTACAGAAAACTCAGACCGGTCGCGTGGCAGCCCTCCTCTTCTTCACGTTCCGCCGTCGAATCTTCTCCGCCAGAGAAGTGGTGTCAATTGTCCGATTCTTCGGCCCTTCCAGCTTCTGGATGATTGTATCGGCTTCGATACGACGGTGTACCCTATCCACCGTCTCCCAATAGTTGTTCTCAGCGGCATAGGGTCCGTGGAACGGTGCTGGACCGTCGAATTGAGGGCAAAGGGGGTGGTTGCCTGGACCGATGATCAAATCTGCCTTCTCCAGGATACCGCAATCCTTGAACCGTGGGAGGAGATCTTGCCAATCCACACTCTTCAATCTGCTTGACCTAAGCTGTAAACACAGCTTCCCGGTGGATCGATGAGCCAAACCGGCAAGGATAATGTCGACCTCGCTCCATAGATTGCGATCAGCGTACTCTTGCATGCTCACATAAAAGCCATAGTCGTTGAGATCGAATCTGATGGACGCAAGGCGAGGGGAGCAGATAGATCGGATCAAGGCGGTGAGGAAACTGTCCGGCTTCGCACTCTTCGCGTTGTGAGGGACAAGTGCCAGTTCTCGGAGGTTTGAGAACTTGAGATTCTTGAAGAATTGGGAGTGGTTAGCTGTCAACAGTTAGCATAGAACACCGGAAACGCTACGCGAAGTGCAAACCTTGTTCGATTTCGTAAGAAATATAAAGCTTCTGGACAGATTTGGAACAAGACTCGAGGAAAGGGAGCAGAAGGGCTTGACCTCCGACGAAGCTTACAGCAACGTGGACCTCCCGGAAACGTGTGGGAAGTTGGGATAAGAGGCGCAAGAAACGATCGATGCCGCCCCGACCGTGTTCAAAGGTTAAACTCAAACGGCCACGGAAAAGTGGGGTGGAAGGGTAAGCCTTTCGCATTGGCAGCCCCGCTAAGACATCCGGACGATAAACGTCCAAATCATCGACATGAGGAAAGAAACAGATGCAGTCGATCAATGAAGCAGGAGATGCTCTCCAGTAGAGGAGCTTGAGGGAAGTGACAGAGGACCCGAGACGGCGAAAGCAATCCGCGAGTAGTTGGGCGTCTTGTAAACCACGGGTGGTGATACCTGACAGAGCGAGGGTCTTGACGTTGTTGAAGGCGCCGAAGTGGCCTGTGGCGGGACTCAAGAGGAGCGGGGTGAGCCACTGGGCGTGGGTGGGCTGAAGTATGGATAGAGTGCGGGTGTGTATGGACACGGGGCAGGAGGCGAGGGGAATGTTCTTGCACCACCGTTCGAACGATTGTTGGGAGGAGATGGTGATTCGCGAGAAGATGTGGTGTTGCGAGCGGTAAACCCAACGCTTGGAAATCAAAGAGCAAGATTTCAGGGCTCGGACGTCGTCGTATAGTTCGTCAATGAACTTGTCAATGAGCTCTTGAGCAATCTGGTCCATTCCGCTATCGGGATGGCCATCAGAGGAGATCACCTCGAGAGAGTCCACAGCGACCGCTGAGCGCACCTTGACTAACTGGACTCACGGGCGGTAAGAGACGCTGCGCCAAAACGGAGGGATCTTCACGGGTGGATCTGGGTGGGTGGTCGTCCAAGGATTCGGTGGTCAAGTTATATAAGCTCCGATTGCGATCGAGTCAAACAGCCTAGGACTGTCTGTTCTTGTAACTGTAACTCGACTTGAATCACCAACAATGGGCGTATGGTAGGAATGTAATTGTAATGTAAACTTAGGGTATGTGTCTGCGAAGACACATCACGGTATACCAGTACTCCGTCTTAATCTACTCGAGAGGAACTGTTGTGAATCTCTGTGACAAAGGTCGGGAAACGGCGTAGCCGGGAACAGAAGTAATGCACTTCAGTGGAGGATGAGAAGACAAACGACTGGGTTGCCCATTACAAAAGGGCACGGTGTGCGTGTGTTTGGGGTGCTGTTTTGCGGGTGCGCGACGCACGAGGTTCCTCAGAGAGAATAGCGCGTTAATTGAAACAGTTCAAGAGGAAAGTATCCAGTGACATTTCCTTTGCTTCCCAATTGGAGGGATCAGCTTCAACCTCCCCGTCTGCGTGACGTTCGGCGTTGAGTACGAAATTGTACGCGTCGAGGTTGTTGGTCCGTCATCCCTTGCACAGAACTGGCGGGCGAGCTGGTGAGGGGGCCGGGGGGCAGCGCGATCGTCGTCATGGCCCAATCAGAGTCAAACACGGGAAGTCAATGTAGTGCTGAGACCATCAACATGACGGTTGTCTTGGTGGCTGCTCCAGTCACAGTTGGACCCTCCGCGCACAGGTGAACGGCGTCGGAGGTACTTCTATCGGAAGTTGCCGACCCTGGGGCCTGGGGCGTGTCACCAGATCCGTTCTGGCAAGTCAGTCTCTTACCGAAACTCCTAGGCATGCCAGGGAGAGGGACCCCACCCTGCCGATAACCTCGCTCTCAGACACACTCGGCCACTTGACCCAAGCGACGGATAGTGCGGTTGTCCATCGCGGCATCGGAGACCAGCTCATGCTCTACTCTAGCGCCATTGCTCCTCGACGAGGGGAGATCCGCGCATATGGACATTGGTAAACTGTAAAATTTTACAGACCACTCTGCGTACACTTCGCCTCTCGGTGCGGCTGGCGTTCGCACGGTAGGGACGTCTAGATGATGCTTCCTTCGATCCACGAGCTGTCCGGGGACAGCGGTGTTGATTTGTTCGGACGCCCGTTGTTTTCTGCAAGGGCACGGGCGACGAGGGGCGTATCTTGCTGCACACTGCACGAACCCCTCCACGCTTCCCAGCCTGTCTGGTGGATCCCCACATGAGAGATATATTCAGCTACAGACTTAAGAATACCGGTAGTGTTACAAGAGGGGGTACGGGGGCAATTCTTCGACAACCTGTCGGTGCTCTCACCTCTGACAAGTTCCCTGGCGAAAACTTTCAGAAATGGAGATGACAGTCCAGGCCATCGATGTCTCAGATCTCAGGGCCACAATTTATCCAAACCAACAATTTCGTTGTACTTTATCTGTTATTATCCATAAATCCCTGTACGTCTCTATCTCACGGTTAGGTCAACCAAAAGTATCTGTAACCCCGCCCCGCGAATTATCCCTGATCCTGTCCTCCCTGTTTCCTTGTCTCGTTTCGCAGATAACGGATACGAACACAAGGCCTCGTATCAATCACTCCGCATCGCTGCCATCGTCGAACATCGACACGAACTCCTTGAACGCCCGCATCTTCTCCATTATCTCCCTCTTCGAACTACAATCTCTGATTTTGTACCTGCGAAAACGAGACCGTCAAACCACCTACAAGCTAAGGAAAACTGAGCATTGCGCACTAACCTCACAATCTCATCCCTTACGCTATCAATCATCTCCACACACTCCTCGTCAACGTCCACCTCCAAAGTCTTCCCATCGAAGAACATCATCCTGTATCTCCCTGCACCACCAGACGGACCGGCGTACCGAACGCACCACCCGACGGAAGGTATAAACCTCGTCTCAAAGCCTCCGGGTTCCTGGATCAGGGAAGGGGGATCGAAGGGGAATCCGTGACAGCCCTTATTCCACCCCATTGAAGGGGCGGAGGTCGTAGGGGTCATGGAGTGTTGTAGACGTCCGAGTTTCCGTGCCAGACCGATGCTCCCCAATTCTCTTTGTGTGTTGTCGTCACGTTGGTCCACTTGAAGAGTCTTGCAGACCAGGATGGACGACGGTGAAGTAGAACCGCAAGAGATCTTACCGCGGGGAAGCTCCTCAGCTTCTACGAGGCCAAGTTCGATGACCCTGCACACCGCGAGGAACCCTTCCGTTCTTTCTAACCCACCCCTTTCATACTCGTCAATAGAAGTCCGGTCGATAGCGTCGGTGTTTCCACCAGGAGCGACTAGAACGACCTTCTTCCATTCTCCTTCTTTCTCTCGCAGGGGTGAATTCCTTGAACTTGGTTTCGTAACACGATCAAGACCCCTAGCAGGAGCAAGGACTTGACGAGATATCTCGACCCACTGTCGGCTCCGCATGATCTTGATCCTCATTGCGGCCCCACGGAGAGGGAAACTACCGTTCGTCTCGCCAGGTACTCCCCTTACTTCGCTTGGTTGAATTCTGGGACGACCATCTGGGGAATAGAACACCGCTTCCACATCTGCGTCCGGGAAGTTTGCCATCAAAGTGAACTTGGAGTCTGACTCGTACAATACCAGCTAAGGGAGTGGACTGACGTTCAGTCTGAGCGTCGATACTTTCAACGAACCTGGCTTACTGACCCTTGGAATATGTTGTTTGATCTGCTCTACGAGCTTTCCGGCGTCCGCATACAGTTTCCAATACGGTTTGGGTAGGTTACCAAGCTTGTAAGTGGCGGATGGCTCAACGAGACAGCAGGGGCTGCTCATGTGTGGAGCGCTGAATACATTAATCTAAATGGGTGATGAGCAACGAATGCAGTAATATGTGGGACAATCCGCACCTCTTCCCCGTCGGGGCTGATGGTAAACGCTTCAATCCCTTGCCTTCCCTGTCTCCTCTCTCCCTCCCTGAAGTCCACGAGTAGGGTCCTGGAAGGCAGAACGACAAGTTGACCGCGGCCGACTTTATGAGTCTGCGGCGGAAGGAAGGAGGTGTTAAATGGTTTCGGACGTGCCACGCCGATCCTCTTGGAAGGGGAATTGTCGAACGGATGGTAAGGCGACCCCGAAGGTGGGAGGTAAGTCGGAGAGGACGGAACGCGCCTCGGAATAGTGTTGGGTTTGGTCGCTGCCGGGGTAGAGTGTGATTCCGGAACAACAGTATCCATAATTCTGCGGGTGGGTTCGTTGGAGGCTGCCTGCCTCAGAGTCGGGGAGGGTAGAGGGCTGTGGAAAGCATCTTCAAAGTCCCTGAGTAGTTCCTCGGTGTTCATCCCGTCACCCATGTCCTTGGCCACCTCTTCCTCCCCTGGCGCCTCGAGAATACTAATGGAGCTCTCCAGCGAGGAACCTTCGACCTGGTCGTAAGATCCCTGACCCCCGGTTGTCGGACTACGACCGTGCGCTCGGAGAAAGGGAGGAATAACAGCGGCAGAAGACTTGGACCTGAATCGAACCCTCGACCCAGAGGTTGGTCTTTCTTGGGTTTCGGGCTCATTCTCCACTTCCTCGATGGGGTCCAAGAACTTCCTCCTTTCCTTCGCACCATACACAGGGTCGGAAACCACTCTCCTGTTCGCCTGAGCGGTTCGAAGGGGCGGTAGGTTCGATGTCGACGGCCCAGCAGCAACGATAACATCAGGAAAGCTGCCGCGATAACTCGCACGACCACCGCCTCCCTCGAGGTCACGCGGACGATGTCGGGGGTTTGTTAGCTCCCCAAACGTCTTTTTTGGGGCCGCCACTTCCTGGCTACCTCGATTCATACCAAATCCGGGCGTTTTCTGCAAGGTCGACCGTGTCACCTCATTCCGTTGCTCCCTGGGGCTTGGATCAAGGTTTTGGACGGGAAATCGAGGGTCCAAGAAAGGATGGTGGGATACGTTCCACAATTTGATCCGTCTCTCGGGAGCCTACATCAGAAGAAGCTTCAGCCAAATAGGATACCACCCGACCAACCCCTGGGGCTCACCTTCTCCAAAAGCTGAGAAACTAGTGTCCCTAACTCACCCTCGGTCCGGGTCGAATCTAACTTCGACGTCGAACCCTGGAGAGTGGGTATTTGTCAACTGTACCAGAGGGAGATTTCGGGGAAAACGCACCCCGGAAGGATCTAGCATCCAAAGGATTAAGAGACCAAGCGACCATAAGTCTGAGGAACAGTCGTAGCGTAGCCCCGCCTTTATTTCTCTTTCAAAGCACGAGGAAGTCAGGATTGCAACGGGTGATAGTTATGTTGTGGGAAGCGTACGGGGCTAGGTGATGTTGGGGTCCCTCTAGTAGTACCTCAGTCTTAGGAATGGGTAGCGTACCCACACTACCATCATCACCATCTGGAGAGATCCTAACCGCACCGTCAAATCCTCCGAGTTTCTGCGACCGCTCGGTCAGGATCCATCGTCAACTAATGGGTTTACAGATTCGTGCTCACCACTCTAAAATCCTCCGTGACATAGACGCTATCGGGAACCAACATCCTGTGAACGACATTCTCCTTCTCAAGGTACGTCAACGCATCCGCGAGGGTTTTGATTACCCCTCGAATTCTGCTCTCCTCTAGAGGTGTGTTTGATGCCAGATTCAAACGAGGGAGGTGATCGGATAAGGTGCCATGCGGCCCGCAATGCTCCAAGACAATGTATCTCGTCGTGGCCGTGGTGGAAGTTCCAGATTGAGATTGTGGTTGTTGGTCAACCTCAGAGTCCGAGTCGACTGCGAGAAAGGTAGAGAACAGTGACAAGATTGTCGGGTGACATAAGGACTGGTGCACCACAGCAGAACCCAGAATATTCCCAGTTGAGATAACCTGGCCGTAGCGTAACAAGGTTGGCGCTAGCATGAACGGAGGTTCATGAATTATCGCACCTTTTTTAGGACCACGGTTCTGCGTTTCAAGCGTCCTCTTTTGCAGGTGGCAAGACAAACCTCCGGAGAAACCCCGCCATCGAGCTGTTTCGTGATGTCGTAGTTCTACTGGTATGTCAGATGGGATAGCGAAGAGACAACCAGCACTTCTCCCAAACGTACCCTTAAACAGTCCTCACTTGACTCTTTAGAACTCGCTAGGCTCTCAAACGACCTGGAGGACATTGTCTTAAGGTCTCCGTCGAGGAGGTTGAGGACCAAGGTTGACGTTGAGCGGTCAAGATCCCGTATATCTCAAGCGGACCAGGTGGTTCAAATCGGAACACCTTACGAGCAGAGTAAATCAAGAAAAAGCCTCTCATTGATTTGCATTACTGGGGTCATGTTTCCGTGATTATGTGACTTCTTTAATCCGTGGTCCTCGTCTCGAACGCAGGACTTTCTATCCCTACACGCATCCGCTTGTACACTGGCGTGTCGAAAGTACACTTTTGAGGAGTCTAGCTATCCTTCTCATGGATATCAATACCAGAGTCGCTGGCATTGGCATCGATGACCAATGGCCTAGCGGCAGCGAGACCGTGTGCGTTCTTGTAGAAGACAATGTCACCCTCATCCTCGACGAACTAGTTCAATGGTGTCAGTGAAGGGGGACGAGTCAAAAGGAAAAAAAAAGTACCTTGCACTGCTTGTAAACACGGTAAACCTCGGCCCATCCAGCGTCGCGTCCCTGCAGCTTTACACCGGCAAGAGCGAGATGAGCTCTCAGAGCATCGCTAGCTTCCCATGCATGATAATGAGGGATCTTGCTGTGGACGTGGTGGGCTACGTGAGTCTCGGAGATACCGTGCGTGCAGGTGGCACCAATCCAGGCCATGACAGATCCCAGGTCACCAAGGAGGTTACGATCATAAGTCGCCAAGGCGCCACGGGGGAAAGTGAACTCGCCCGCACGATAATGAGGAAGAAGGGGGTCAGTGTGTTGCAAGAAAGTGATCAACACGAGCCAGTGGTTGACCCTGGTGAAAACATTATTCTGGGGTCCCGAATAAGGCTGATCGATACCACATACCAGAGATAAGGAACGAGATAGGTGCGGAAGACCTCGAAGAATCCAAACCTGTTGATCGAGTAGTACAAAGCAGCAGCCCAGAGGAAGACGCCAATGTCCGAAACGACGATCTGGCCCCATTGGTTGGGAGAGAACATCACGGCGCTGGGTTTGAAGTCTAGAATAGCGAATGAAGCGCTTAAGAGATGGAAAAGTTGACAGTACTCACGGTTGGTGCCAGAGGGATAACGCCTTTGACCTGAAGAGTTGAAGAGCAAGTAGGCGGGCCAACCGCCCAACTGATGGGAGGCGTCAGACCCGCTTGATCGGATCAGCAAGTAAACAAACGTACTAAATAAGTCGCAGATCCGATGCAAGCGCCAATGGGTGAGTCACCCAGAGCATCCCAAAGCTCGTCCATGACCTTCTTGCTGATTGAAGCACCCCGAAGATCCTCATGGGCAGGATCAAGGGGAGGGAGACCGAGGTAAGAACGCGTCTTGGGGACGAAGACCTGATCTTGAGTCAAATGGCCGGTGGAAGCGTGGTGTTTGCCGTGCGTAATACGCCAGGAGTGGAATGGAACGCCGAGACTGACGGATAATTAGCATGCCCGGTGGAGTGAAAAAGACCGGTGGAAATACACACGCAGAGTGGAGGGTCCAACCGACGGTATTGTTGACCAACTTGGACTCGGAGTAGGCCTGATGACCGCATTCATGGGCAATGACCCAAAGACCGGTGGCAACAAGACCAGTCCAGAAGGTATAAAAAGACCAGAGCGCGAATTTGGCAGCACCGTAGAGGACCGGGTATGGGAGGCGGATAGCCTCAGGGTGGATGAGGGCATCGAGGAAAGTGGCGGTCTTGTAGATAGCAGCCAGGGCAGCAAAATCCGCGACACTGGGGGGATATATGCGTCAAATTTCACGTGCCAGCGAACAAAACAAAACAAAACAAGACGGACACGTAGAGCGAGGATCGCCATCCGTTTCGCTTGAAACAGTGGGCACTAAAACGAAAGGGATGAGATGGGTGGGCCGCTGGATGGAAGTGACACGTCGGCTCACGGGATTGCACCCAAAAGATCTTTGATTTTGAGGTCTGGGATGACGACCTGTTCCTGGTCTACGGTGATGCGGTCGGCGGAGTCGTGCGCCATGGCTGCTGTCTAAAATCTAGGAGAGAGAGGGGAGAGAGGGAGGGAGGGAAGACGACTCCTGCCTCAGTTGTTGTGAGGGGGGGTATGAGACGGAGAGGGAAGGGAGAACCGACAAACACCTCCATTTTTGAGCCAAGGCCACTCTTCCCCACGTCGGCCTCACGTGTCCTTCCCCAACAACAAATCGGCATCTCCCAAATTCTAATTTTTTCTATATATTTTTCCTTTCTTTTTTCTTTTCTTCCAACACCCGTGTAGTAAACGCATGGGCCATGTAGTGCACACTTTGCAAGTGTATTATCTTGCCCCCCTTCAGTCCTGGAGTGAAACAGTAGGGTGCATTCCTCGAACCCCATTGTGTTGGGACAAGTTCACACACTCGAATGTATGAAATTCAATGGCTGGGGTAATCACGGCATACACCGCGCACCACACAGGCTTTACGCCAGACGTGGCCATGTCGGTCTCCGACACACTTTCAAGAACCCCAGTGAAGATTTGAAACACTTCCATGAACCCGTGCGACAATCCTATGTAAATCTTTACAACTGTCATTCGATATATGCGCGTTGAGCTCGAGAATATGCAAACAGTTCTACGCCAGGGCAATGCACGGAGGCGCATCGCGTTTAAGTTCTACAAAATTGACGTTAGATATGCACTTACAACAATCTCAACGAATACATCTATAAAATACCCTGTTTCTACCTGATCTCCTTCAGCCTCGCACCGAGCGCGTGTAAAAACTCGAACGCAGTTTTGGGCAGCGTCTTGCCCTTGCTCGAATCGATCTCGGTCCCAAACGCTTTCACTAGTCCAGCTAGTGCCTTGTTCGTTCCGGCCTTCCCTACGTCTGCCGTCAGCGTAGCCAACCTTCCCCGCCTCGCTCTCCCTTTCGCCAACGCATCCGCCTCTTGAGTGTCGTTCGCCGAACCACCACTACGTTTCGACGTCCGCATCGGTTGTATGAACACCTCCGGATCCACCAGTTGCTTGTACAACGCATCCAGAAACGCGAACCCTTCCACCGTCAGACTTTTCGAGTAAGTCTTCTCTAGCACCTCCACAAACTCTAACAGAAGCTTTGACAGTGTGGCATTATCAGTGGCCGCCGAAACCTTCGTCCGTAAAAGGTATATCCTCCTCGCTTTGGGGACTGGCTTCGTCGAATCGTCTTCATCGCCGCTGCTGATAACGATCACATCCTTATCGTCTGATGGTGGTTTATTGACCGCTTCCCGTGCTCGTTGTACCGCATTGGCAATCTGTCTCCGGTCGCCCAGAACCTGAGGTGCTTCTTCCAATCGTAGTTTACCCAGATCCCCAATGACCTTTGCCATCTCGGCACCCGTGTTGGCAGGTCCTTTCCTTGGGGACGGTACCACGGCATGTGATTTTGGCTGCAGAACGTATCGAGGTATCAGTTAAGCGGTCCAGCGCACTCGACGTCATGGAACCAACCGGTGGAGGGGGAGGTGGCCACACAAACGCATCACTCTCCGGGAACCCGTGCGACTTTGCCAACTCCCGAAACTCGTCGATCCAACGCCCGTAGTCGGGAGTTTCTGAGAACTTGAGTTTCCTGCAGTATCTCAGGAATTCTTCGAACTCGTCCGGTACTCCCCGGCAAATATCTTCCGGTCGTGCCGAAACTTTTATCCGCTTGAGGCGATCGTGCTCAACGTTGTCCTTCGGGACACCGTTCCTCGTCCATGACAGGCCGCCAGGGGTAAGAAGGTGGACGAGCATCAGAGCCAGCGCTTCCAGGTCGTCCCTGCGCGATGGAACTGGATGCTTCCCATCAGTACTCGACATGAGTAGGTCTGCAAGCATATGAACTCGCCTCCCCCTCGACAATGCACGTTAACGGAACTAAACCAGTAGTTCCCAATAAAGTCTCTCTTCACTTTGCTGTCTGGTATATGCCGATTCGTCTTCGGGTCGATGTACTGTTTCGAAAATCCAAAGTCGATCATGTAGATAGTCTGTTCGTTTGGCGGCAAACCGATGACGCAGTTTCCCAGCTGGATGTCGCGATGGAGAACCCCACGTGCGTGCATGAATTCTAATCTCGCCAACTACCCAGCCGGGTGGGAGGAGAGATCTGTTCTTCAGCTCGAAGAAAAACGCGACACGTACGCCACCAGTAGACTCACGACTTGCATTCCGATGCACAATACGCTCCTCAGATCCATCGCGCTCTTGTTAGATTTCCAAAATAGCGAATGTAGACTCGAACCCAACAGGTCCAATGCGAGGTAATCCCATGACCCCTCTACGCCCGACGCCCACAACGTTGGCATCCCAAGACCTCCTTGTAAGACCGGGTAAAAAAACCGTTCATATCGGTTCGTCGGACAAGACTCGTTCGTTCGTTGTAGCTTCAGAGCAACGACCTGTTGCGGCTTGGTGTGCACATTGACGGCTCGATAAATGGCCCCTGTGTGTTGTGCCCAGTCAGTCCAACCTCAAACGTATGGCCACGCCCAAGGTTCATCATGAATCTCGAACACGGTGAAGGGCACCCACTCACCAGAGAAGCCAGATCCAAGCTTTTCGAGTAGCAACCAATTGCCGATCCTGTGGTGGGAGAGATTGCTGTTGCTGTAGCTGAAGTTAGACATGGAGTGTGTGGTACGACAGCATGAACTGTGTGTCCAGATATCAAGGTGGTCAATCCTTCACTCCTGCTCGGCAGACGCGCCGGCGAACGAAACATCACGCGTCACGTGCCGATAGGAAGCGCGACTTTGAGCGCCTCTCCTGCGAGTGAAGCACGAGGACGCATCAACTTGAGCCAAACCCCCGCCCTCAGTAGGGTTCCGTGAGGAACTCCCTGAGGTTTCTAACTAACCGTTGGTAACTGCCGTACACTGAGGTGGCCCATTCCTAACGGGAATTCCGACCAGAGTTATTATATACCACCGATTCCAACAACATTTGGTGCGAGAAATAGTTAGAAACCCATCACATACTCTCACAACCAAAGCCGGCTGCAGGTTCCCAGTGTGGTGGTGGTCAGGGGGCAATGACACCCTCAAAGTTTGGTCCTGGCTGTTCGTACGGAAGTACGCTGTGAAGAAATGGTGGCAGAAGATCCACGAGGCCGTAGACTACTTGAACACTCACACAAACTCTCAGATCTCTGCCCTCAATTGACGCGGTTGGCCTTAGGCCGTCAGGATCACCGATGTTAGCACCAGGCCGTGCGAGCCCCCATCCAATACCCCAGTAGATGTGCACTTACAACAAACGGATACATCTGCGAAATACCCACAATACTCACTCTCTCTCATATCCATACTACCCGAGCTCATGCAATCTCGCGCCAAGCGCATGCAAAAATTCGAATGCAGTTTTGGGCAGCGTCTTGCCCTTGTTCGAACTGATTTCAGCCCCAAACGCTTTCACTAACCCAGCTAACGCCTCGTTCGTCTCAGCCTTCCCTACGTCCGCCTTCAGTGTCACCAACCTTGCACGCCTCGCCCTCCCCTTCGCCAGTGCGCCAGTGCACCAACCCCTTCGTTCGCCGAACCGCCGTTCCGTTTCGACGTCCGCATCGGTTGTACGAACACCTCCGGATCCACCAGCTGCTTGTACAACGCATCCAGAAACGCGAACCCTTCCACGGTCAGACTTTTCGAGTACGTCTTCTCCAGCACCTCCAGGAACTCTAACAGAAGCTTTGACAGCGTGGCATTATCGGTGGCCGCTGAGACCTTCGTCCGTAAAAGGTAGATCCTCCTCGCTTTGGGGACGTCCTTCGTTGAATAGTCCTCGTTATCGCTGCTGATAACGATAACATCCTTATCGTCTGGTGGAGGTTTATTGACCGCTTCCCGTGCTCGTTGTACCGCATTGGCAATCTGTCCCCGATCGCCCAGAACCTGAGGTGCTTCTTCCAATCGTAGTTTACCCAGATCCCCAATGACCTTCGCCATCTCGGCACCCGTGTTGGCAGGCCCTTTCCTTGGAGACGGTACCACGGCATGTGATTTTGGCTGCAGAACGTATCGAGGTATCAGTTAAGCGGTCTAGCGCACTCGAAGTCATGGAACCAACCGGTGGAGGGGGAGGTGGCCACACAAACGCATCGCTCTCCGGGAATCCGTGCGACTTTGCCAGCCCCCGAAACTCGTCGATCCAACGTCCATACTCCGGTGTTTCTGTGAACTTGAGTTTCCTGCAGTATCTCAGGAACTCTTCGAACTTGTCCGGCATCCCCTGGCAAATATCTTCAGGCAGCGCTGCCGCTTTTATCCGCTTGAGGCGACTGTGCTCAACGTCATCCTTCGGGACGCCATTCCTCGTCCATGAGAGGCCGTCAGGGGTAAGAAGGTGGGCGAGCATCAAAGCCAGTGCCTCCAGGTCGTCCCTGCGTGATGAAACTGACCGCTTTCTGTCAGTCCTCAGCATAGACAGGCCCGCAAATAAATAGGCTTGCCTTTTCCTCGACAATGCACGTTAACGGAACTGAACCAGTAGTTCCCAATAAACGGTCTCTTAGCGTGGCTGATTGGTATATGCCGATTCGTTTTTGGGTCTATGTACTGTTTCGAAAATCCAAAGTCTATCATGTAGGTAGTCTGTTCGTTTGGCGGTAAACCGATGACGCAGTTTCCCAGCTGGATATCGCGATGGAGGACCCCACGCCCGTGCATGAATTCTAATCTTGCCAACTACCCAGCCGAGTGGGAGGAGAGATCTGTTCTTCAGCTCGAAGCAAAACATGGCATGTATCCCACTAGTTGACTCACGAATTGCATCCCGATGCACAATACGCTCCTCAGATCCGTCGTGCTCATGTTGGATTCCCAAAACAGAGAATCTAGACTTGGGCCCAACAGATCCAACACAATGTAATCCCACGACCCTTCTATGCCTGATGCCCACAACCTTGGTATCCCAAGACCGCCCTGTAAAATCGGGTAAATAAACCGCTCGTTTCGGTTCGTCGGATAATCCACGCCCGCCCGTTGTAGCTTCAGGGCAGCGACCTGTTGCGGCTTGGTATGCACATTGGTGGCTCGATAAGTGGCTCCTGTGCGTTGCAAACAGTGAGCTCAACTTCGAGCGTATAACCACACCCAAGCCGGTCACGGGTTTTGAATGTGGCGAAGGGCGCCCACTCACCGGAGACACCAGCTCCGAGCTTTTCGACCAGCATCCAATTGCCAATCCTGTGGTGGGAGAGGTTGACGTTGCTGTGGCTGAAGTAAGGCATGGAGTGTGATACGACAGCTTAACTACGTGTCCAGATGTCAAGGCGGTCTATCCTTCTCTCCCGACGGCAGAGCCTCGCGCTTGGGACCCGGAGAATGAGACATTACATGACACGTGTCCACCATTCCCCACCATGGGCGCTCGTTGCTACCCGTCTCAGCCTTCAATAGGCGACTCTCGAGGTAAACCCAAGTTCCAGCGAATAATCCTGCAATGCAATGATACAGTTTTTGCAATGAGAGTACCAGCGAGGAAGCATCATAGCATACATGGGCACAGCTGAGGGAGATGTATTTACTCGTCTTCTTCCTCCTCACCCCCTTCCTCGTCCTCGTCCTCCTCTTCGTCTTCCTTGGCAGCCTCAACAACAGCCGTGGCAATGCGGTCCAAATCCCGCTGACCGTCCTGGCTGATCCGCCTGCCGCCGTTCTCCGTCTGCTCTAACACGCCAATCTTCTCCAGCGATTGGCAGATTTTTCGTTGAACAGAAGCAGAGGCGTTCGCGTGATGTGATGGCCTATTTCCCCGTCGGTTGCGGCCACCGTGGAGTTTTATCAGAGCACCGACGCCAACGTCTTTCCTGAGATATATGTGCCTGGCGACAGCAGCTGATGACCGAGGACCAGCCCGGTAAAGTCAACTCCCGAGATCCCATGGCTGAGAAATTGGTTGAACGCACCCGCTCGCACGTAGTACCAGTCTGGATCATAGGGAGCCAACTCCTTGTACGCTCCGGTTTTCACGATGTCGGCCCAAGTTGGGACCTCGAGCTTGCCCGAACGCTTGAGATGTGAAGAGTACGCGACGATGAACGCTTCCGCACTGAACCCAAAACCTTGTAAGATCCAGAGTAAATGGCCGAGATGACACCAAAATGCACACACCTGATGTCTCGTACACCTGGCATGATGGTGAGAGGGAGCGGCGATTATTTGGAGGGGAATTGTTGGCTTGCGGGGGGAGTGATCAGCAGAGTTTGGTGCGTGTACCAGATTTGGAAAGTGATGTATAGTTCTTGCATCAATTTTCTCGCGGTTGCTACGCCTTCTCGGTAGGACCTGGATCAAACCTCCTGGGATGATCGAAAGGACGACGACATAACAGAGCCAATCAATAAGGTATTCACCTATACGTTACTGGTGATTGTTCCGCATCTTTGCCTTTAAGGCCACCGCTGCATTGCCAGAAACCCGCCTGGCAGCACATACCAGTGGCAAACCATTCGGCGTGTACGTCCATCAAGGTTTTTTTTATAGGGACAAAGCTCTCACTCATTGCACTTTGAGTAGTCACCTGTCAGGCGCAGTCTCAGGCATCCTGTGCCACATCGTTCGACCAGTGGAGTTGTGAGGAATTTGCTAACACCACAAATACAACCGCGGGCATTCGCCGCGGCCTGGGAGACAGCTTCAGTCCCAGACTTCGTGGGAAATGGTACACCCCACGCCTTCCCACATCCTTCCGTTAAAAAAGAAACAATAAATTCGATGGCACCGATATCTGATTCTACTCGTTAACAGAGGCATTCCGACATTTCAATCCGGTTAAGGGGTTTATTTCCCCGTGAGTTGCTACTTAGAGAGACTGGCCTTGACCGCGTAGACCTTCTTAACCGCCTCCCTCTCGGTCAATTCCTTGTGCCACCTGTTCCACCATCAATTCCAATCCATACGCACTCGGCGAACGCCAAATCACTCACCTCGCAAGGTCAGGGTAGTTCTTCCCAATGTCAATGTCGGGGATCACCCAACCCACGGCTGCCACATTCCACGGGATGAACGACAGATCTGCAATCGTCACCTTGTCCCCGACAAGGTACTGCTGCTTCGAGAGCACGCCATCCAACACGCTAAACACCCGCTTGATCTCATTGTTGTACCTCTCGATCGCGCTTGGGAGCTTCTCAGAGTGGAAGTTCTGGAACCATGCCGATTGGCCGAAGTATGGACTAGATCCCCGCCTCAGCGACGTGTCAAATATGCCAATGGGGGTACACGCACCCTTGGCCCGAAACCTGGAATGCCAGCCACTGAAGTTCGATGTACTTGTCCTGACCAGTGCTCGATAGTTTGCGATCCTTGTCGTACTTGTCGACCAGGTACTCCAAGATCGCGAGGGTCTCCCTGGGTTCTGGTTAGGCACCGGCCGGTGACAATGTCCATGATGAACACCTACCAGACGGTGAAGTCGTTGTTGTGGTGGTCGATGATGGCGGGGATGCGACCGTTGGGGTTGATCTTCAGGTAGTCTGGAGCCTTGTGTTCTCCCTTTTTGAAATCGAGATACACGGGCTCGTACGTCAACCCGAGTTCTTCGAGAACGATGGCGGCTTTCCTAAGAATTGGAACGGTGTTCGGATGGCCGTAGCGTTAGGGAAGCGGGATCAGATATACCAGCCGTTGGGTCCACTCCCGTGGGTGTACAAGGTAAACTGTTTTCCATGAGACATCGCCGACTGGTTGTGACTGTTGTGCGGGGGTGCTTGTTATGAAGGAGTGAGCGAACTTCCGGGTGTTTGCTATCCCTTCGTAAACCCTCTTTGCCATTTATACCATTCCAAAGGGCGTGTGACCTACCAAGGATTCTGCTCCTGACGTGAAGCAGATTACACAGATTGAGTCGGGTTCAATTGCATCTGGCCATCGGAAAAATAACTGATAGATTTTGCATCATGAGCACTTTTTGATGTCATGCTGACCGCGACAATCCGTCATAACGACCTCATGAGGTTCGACATGTTTTTCCGACAGACCGCGATCCATGGTCAGTCTTGAGCTTGGTGGGCCGTCGTGCATTGCGATCGCTGCTCGAGCTCAGTTTGATCTTACACACAGCGCTTCCGAATCGATATTAAGCGCTGGCACTTGTAAGCCAACTGGACCTGCGAGTGTGCCTGTTGACAAACCATCGCGCGCGCGTTACGTGATACTCCTACTCTGAGGGTTGGTCATCTTTCCCGCGATGCCCTGGAGACAACGCCAGCCGCCGTGCGGCACGTCTACTGTAACGCGCGTACGTTGGG
>Ga0307515_10010660_pt1 | contig 17572 bp, 10 predicted proteins | sample 17_EM_MG_FD_194513 | JGI IMG/M metagenome (GOLD analysis project Ga0307515, IMG submission 194513) | Populus trichocarpa ectomycorrhiza microbial communities from riparian zone in the Pacific Northwest, United States - 17_EM | ecosystem: Host-associated > Plants > Roots > Unclassified | place...
TATCTTCGTGTAATTTACATGTTCAATAATAATTTATCAAATCATTTTATTTGAACCAAGATAAAAAAAATGTAATTTATATAAAAATATAGAAGGAAATTAAAGTTAAGATCAAACTATAAAATGGTTTTTATAATTATCCCTTTTATTAAATTCAAGGAACCCATTTTTCTGTGACATGATATTTCTTCTGAGGAAATCCCCATTCTAATCTTTGACACACAGTATATAGTGGTGGTCAATATCCACATAGCATACATCACAGTTTACACACTCACACTCTATTTTCAAAGCCAATAAATAAGCAAATTTGCTAGAGTCCAACTCGGAGGCCACACCAAACCATTCAACAACCGAGTATAACATCAACTAGCTAGAGAATGATTAGGCATTAATTAAGCTTGAAAGGTGAATTCTGTAGTCTTTACGAAGAGGACTGACTTTACTACACATACCTGATCCCTGAAACGAGAAAATAAAGAAAACCCACAAAAAGGGTTTGCTTGTAATTAATACGTGTGGCTGGCTATAAGACGTGCACCATGACTTTTTACAAAGGAGACACAAGAGCATGATGTACACAGGGAGTTGAGATAGAGTTCCTTTCGAGGCAGCTAGGCTTGACCAACTAAAAAAGTTGAAGGGGAAAGTGTGGGAGAGGGAGAGGGGCCGTGTTTTGATTAATTTTTTTATTTTTTTTAAAGATAATGACCTCCCACCACGCCTTGTCGAGAAAGAAAAAAAAGGTTCTCTTAGCTCATTGTTTGATCTTGAGAGCTCCTAATCCTCGTGAACCCAACTGCACAAATAGAGCCATTGTAGACTATGATCTCATAGCTGGTCATGACTACATCAAAGTCGTCGCTAGTTGAGTAGCTTTTATTGCTAGGCAAGGTTGTGTTTGTTGAGGGAAAGGCTTTAGATATTAGGTAAAATGAAATTCGAATTTGAAGTCTCATCCTTTTTACTTGTATAAAATTTTATTAAAAGAACAAGTTTTACCAATTCAATTTGTTGCTTCATGCTTGAGCTTCAAGATAAAAAAAAATGTCTTCCCAATGCATGCATTTGTTGATCAAGGTATTGCTATTTCTATATACTATAATTAAGTCGGTGTCGATGGCTTTTTGCCTCTTTCTTTTCATACTGAAAATTGTATGATGATAATTAATACTTATAAATAAACATGATAATAACTCATAATTAGAGCAGTATTTTACAACTTGAGGGGTATAGCTCAACTAATCAGGTCCTGTGTTTACTTCCTAGAGATCATCAGTTCGAGTCAACAAATCTCAAGGCTATTGAAGGCTTACATGGTCGTTAACTTCAGAGCTCGTGGGATTAGTTGAGGTACGCGCAAGCTGATCCGGACACCTACGTTAAACTAAAAAAAAGCATGGAAATAAAATACTCACTTGGGCAAAAAAAAAATATTTTATTTAAAATATTGATTCTATTGATTTCTAATAATTCTAACCTAATTTTTTAATAAAATAAAAGGACTAAAAAATATAAATTAAAGTCATATAAAAGTAAAAGGCATTGCTCCAAACCATGCACTTTTTTTCGATGTTATATTGCAATTGTTTTGCAGTGGAGTTTTAACTAACTCAACAATTTTTTTTAATTGTGGGCTATCTCCATTATTGAGTGGTGGTGGATCTCTCGCAGTTTTTTTTTTCTTTTCTTTACAAATGATATCAATTATTTATTTTATTATTATTGTTGTTGTCAGGTGTTTCTCAATTTAAATTAAATTAATGAATATTATTAGATATAATAAAATTAATGAAGTTTTTATTTCTCCTTTCGTAACAATAATATCAACTCGTGGTATAGCACAGCTACAGACTAGTACCGCTTCTAAAAGGTAATATTGTCTTGTCAAATCAGAAGCATTTAATTCAACAAATTCACACCTGCTCGCATACAAGCAGAATTTTCCGAATTAGAATGATATTATAAAGAAAATAAAAAAAAATAACAACAGCCGAAATAAACTAGAGATTATTATTTATTTATTAATTATTGGTAAAAAACAATTTACAATCATAAGGCCCACTTCACAAAGCTGGAAAGGCCCAAATTGGAGCAACTAAAAGGTCTTCAAAAGAGTTGATGTCTGCTATTGCTAAGAAAAAAAACTCATGATGAGGACTGACTCGTATTTTATAGCTTCTGCGAAGGCCCAAATTGGAAAAGGCCCACAAAATGGCCTCTCTCTTCAACTTGGCAAAGAGGGATGCAGGTTCCGTTTCATTTCTGTATTTTATTTTTATTTTTATTTTTATTTTTATTTGTGAGATTTCTAGCTTTGGATAAGAGTTTGTTTTGGAATTTGATTTGGAAAAAGATTGGAATCAAACAATGTCAATCGTTATTATTTTTTATTAAAACAATATTTTATTTTAAAAAAAATATTTGATGTTGATTTGACTGAATTTACTCAAGTTAATCTAATTATAAATCAATCAAATTTAATCGAATGAATATTTTTTTCAACTCAAATTAAAATTCATTTACAAGTCGTGAATTCTTCGTATCAGCTTAGTGGGATCAAATTTAATAAAAGAGCATGGAGCAATTTCTCTACTTTTTTGGAGAAATTTCATGGGCAGTCGAATAATAAATAAAAATCACAAAACAAAATAGATCATACTAGATAATTGCTCACGCTATGTTACGAATCAGATCAAATTTTATGTTGAACATAAAAACAAATTAGGTGTTGTTAACATGTTTTCTAGGGGGGAAATTATGTGGAGGTTGACCCAATATGAAATTGTCAACTTATTGGGTCCAAAAACAACTCGAACGACTGGTAAAATTATAGTTTGACTAAAAATATCAAAACAATATTTTTCTTTCTAAATATCATGATCCGAAACATAGACACAACTAGGTTAAATAATTATTTTCTCTTAAATTTATACTATATATATTAAGAAAAAAACAAGCCATGTGTGCGGGTCCATGGCCCAATGTGCCTGGGTCATTGCAAGGAAATGTCGGTGCATGGGTGTGCCTTCAAGCTCATGCACATGGGCTTGGGTTTATTTATTTTTATTTTTTAAAAGGGTGGACATCCTGTCATCTGCTTCTATTTTAAAAAAAAAAAATTCACAAGAGACATGCCAAGGCAGACGACATGTCACTTGCAAACTCAGATTCTTTTTTATTAAAAAAATCAATTTTAAATCATTTCAACCCCAAAACACCTTAATAACACCTTTGAAACACTCAAAAACCAATTCATCAACTCAAAATACCCAAAAAAGGGTCTAAAAATTGAAATCAAACCAGTTTAGATTCTCCTCGGTTTAAATCTATTTTTTCAGACAACATTGAGGCTCTAAAAAAATATCATCAAGCCTTTCTCATCTCATGGAACCCATGGACATAAAAAAATAGTCCATTTTATATGACAAAAAATAATACATATAAACTTTTGTACCAAATTTTTTTTTATAAAAAAAAAAAAGCAAAGGGATTTAAATTGTATAATCTGTGTTTTTTTTAAAATTTAAGGACCTAAGTGTATTTTTTTGAAATCTCCGGCGTGCCACCCATGTTTGACGCCTTTTCATTTCTGCCCATTTTCTTCCAATTCCACCATTTCCTAGGAAATCAAAAGCAATTAGCTTTAAATCATGATTAAATTGCCTAAAAGATATTTGACTCGTGCTTCACCGCTGGTTAGATATTTCTTTTTCAAAAAACAATTTTATACACAGGCTTTTTCGAAATGTTTGTGTAGTTAAAAAAATTCTAAGTAAAAATAAAAAAACTTTATGTGTACATGCAATCAAATAAATTAAGAACTATGTGTGTTAATAAATAAAAAACATAAACATAAACGATAACTAAAAATAAAACTTGAAAAATTAAGAGTCAGGTGTAGATCAAGATATTTAATCTTTCAAGACAGGATTTTTATCCGGTTGTATTTGATAAATTTATTTATTAAAATAATTTTTTATTCAATCAGACGATAATAGAAATAAACACACACTTTAAACTAATTGAATAAAATAAAAGGGAAAAAATAAAATGCAAGGGTGCACAAATTATAAATATTGTCTTAAGATCATTTTTTTAATTTTCAAAAATATAGTTCATTTATACAAAAGATAAAAAAAAAATTATAGATGAATCAGAAAAACATCTTCAAAAATTAAATGCACAACCAAAAAACTTTTTGTTATTTAAAAGAGGCTCTCTAAACAAAATAAAAGAAAGAAGAGATATTAATCTAAATATCAATAAAAAAAAATTTGAAAAAAAATATAAAAAATCATTGATTAAAAAAACATGAAGAGGCGAGGCGCTAATGGTCCTGACCCATTTTGTTAAGGCCCACACGTGGGCCTGCCCTGGTAGGCCCGCATGACTTGGCCCTTATATTCTTTTTACTACCCTAAGGTGAACGACATGTCATCCACCCCAATTTATTTTGAAAAAAAAACACAGATAACGCATCTTCTGCTTTCACCCAGATTCTGACCGCTATGGTAGCCGAAAAATCAAGGCTTAAGTATTTTTTGATCCAAAAATCCTTTTTTTAACATATTTTGACCCACAACACCTATAAAACACCTTATAACCCGTGATAAATTTACCATGGCCTAAAAAAACCAAAAATCAACCCAAGCTCAAATATGTTTTTCACGAACTTTAAAGGTAAAAAAAACACCTAATATGAACTCTCCTCATCAAATGGAACCATTTAACACAAATTTTATTCGTTTTGGTGGCTTAGATTGGTGTCAACGACATGTTTCTCTCTCTGCCACTATAATTTGACAACCCCTCTCTTTCTTTTCTCAACTAGATACTAAAAAATAACAAAAATGAACTTTTGTATCAAAATTGTATTTGAAAAATACTAAGGTACCAAAATTATATAATCTACATGATATTTTAAGTTCGAAAAGCAAAATGTATCTTTTGCGAAACTTGTGGCATGTCACTCATGTTTTGTGCCTTTTTCATTTTGGTTCCTTATATTTCAATCCCACCATCTCATAAGAAATCAAAATCAATTGGTCTTCAATTATAACTAAATCGCCAAGAAAACAAGTTTGATGACCAAATTAAAAAAATAAAAAATTTTGCACAGTCTATCCACAATAATGTGCGAGGGAATGAACAGTGAAATCTTGCACAAGAAAAAAACACGCCTTTTAGTTTTATACTTAATTAATGAGTTGTGATGTCCATGGACTAAATGTTGCTCCTAGGATATAAATTAGCTTTTAAAATGTTTTTTGGAATACTCTTAGATTAGATTAGATTTTTTTTATCTGCGCTACGTCGTGGGGCTGATTATTTTTTTTCTAACATGAAAAAGATATTCAAATGGTGATAACCTGAGTGAACAAGGGTTAATTTGACAAACTCGCGATTCGAGATAACCTCAGAGGAAGGAAAGGAAAAAAATAGAAAGCTTAAGGCTCAATAGTCTAATGTCAAAGGATGAAATAAAAAAAATCAAAGTTAAATTGAGCTAATCTTTAAAACCATCAACTCTAGTTATGAGACCGAGATGACCATACAAAAGATCAAAAAAAAATCTTGAACAAAATTCTTAACCATCAAAAAATTAAAAAGAAATAAATAGTAATCAAAACAATGAGGACCAAATCTGTTATAAGAACTAATTAAAGAAAATAACGAGGGACTTAATCAAAAAATAAAATAATAAAAGATAGAAAAAAAATAATTAAAAGAATGAGAACCAAAATTGGATAAGAAAAACAAATAAAATAAAATGCTAAGTGATAAAATTGGAAGAAAAAACAAATTAAGAAAAGGATAAAAAAATACAACTAAAAAATAAGAACTAAATTTGGAAAAAAAATGAAATAAAATATTGAGGGATAAAATTGTAAGACAAAACAAAACCAAGAAAATAATAATAAAAAAAAACAACAATCAAAAGAATGAGTACCATACATATATCAAATGGAAATGGACGAAGCTGGAAAAAAATATAAAAAAGAAAATTCAAAACAAAGAAAACCAATTGAAAGAGGATCATGACTGAATTTTTTCTCCATTATATTTTTAATAAAAATAATATCATTTTTACTTTTTAGCCAAATAAAAAATAAAGCGATTAGTTAGGAGAAAATCATGTCAAAATCCATTGATTATTTTTTGCCATTAATTTTTTTTATCAAAATAATATCATATTTACTTCCTGCAAAATAAAAATTCCGATTGACCCCAGTAACCCCGATCATTCAACCCAGCCTGTGACCCGAGACATGATGGAGATCGACTCCTAGACCGAGTTTTAAAAACATGATAAAAAAAATAAGCGTCAAATATGATATGAAAATTCAATGAAATTAAATAATGAATGATGAAATTGTCAAAAAAAAATTAATCAAGAAGAGAACTCAAGATAAAAGGATTTGCAATCATAAGAATGAGGATCAAATTTAACAAAAAAAAGAAATTAAAATCAAATGATTGGGGATTAAAATGAAAAATAAAATCCAATCAGAAAAAAGATTAAAATCAAAATAAATAGGAATAAAAAGAATGAGGATCGAATTTGATTAAAAAAAACATAAAAAATAAATGTTAATGGATGGAATTGAAAAAAAAAATCAAATTCAATACAATTAAAAGATAGAGAATCACCTTGCAATTTTGCAATGCCAAACACCTTTTGAGATGGAGGAGAAAGAAAAAATCAGAAAAGAAAAAAATTATCACCAAAACTCTGTCGTGTGATGGAGACAGACACGCGTCATCCCATCATGTAGAGGGTGGCACGATGCTTCAAAAGCCTCCTTGGAAGGTGACCAACAGCCATTGGAAGATGCTGAACACACCACCCAAAAAATACGGACACCTCCCACCTGTTTGTGCTTGCTCACATGTGCTAGCTATTTTTTTTATTTATAAAAAGACCTTAACATCTTTGACTCTGCAATAATTTAAAAAAAAATGAGGTTAAAAATTAAAAACCCCTTAATCTTTGACTGAAAAGGTTGACTCCAGAAGCTATAAGATAATTATATTATACAAAAAGAAAATCACAAAAAAAACCCCTCGACGAGAAGCTATGTTTTTTTTTTTTTTTGGTACGAACATAATTATACTATGCAATAAAGTGTGAAAATAATATTTTATCCCTGAGTTTGTGTTCAATCTTTTATTTCTTGTAGTACAAAATTATCATTTTACTGTAGATTATAGTATTCACAGTCCACCCACAGTAAAACAAACCGAGGGGTTTTAGCTTTATGTACAGTGTATAATTAATTTGTGTTTCAGAAACTTAACTCTCCCTCTCTCTCTCTCTCTCTAGCCTCTAATTACATTTAAGATTGACATCAATGTTACTGCTGCCTCACCTTAGATCCATGGACGCTGTCATCACTCTTGTAGATAACTCCTCTATTTTCAATCTTCCATAAAAAAAACTGAAATCTTAATTATTAAGAAATCACGAAGAGATGATTATAAACCACTAAACAACTTGAAACTATTTTCAGTTCTTGAATATTTCATACGGCTAAAATCCGATTTATGAATCTTATTTCAACTTATTACAATCATGATGAACAAATCACGTGTATTTTCGAGATTCATCTGAACTTTACTGGAATATCTAAGCTCTAGACTCAAAAAAAATTAAAAAATCATATGGACTTCAGAATTAAAAGAAAAAAAAACTGCTTAATTACTCAAAACAGCATCTCATCCTTCAATGGTTTTTCTGAAGCTCAAACACGTTCAAGTCATTGGCGTAAAGCCTATCATTTCCGCACGCATCGATATTACAATCTTGGCCCTGAATTATTGGTGGTTCGGCTAACAGTTGAAAGAGCGGTGAAAAGGCAGCAATGAATGGCCACCCACTCAAGCAAAAACCATGAACTAAAAGAGAAACCCATCAAAGACAAGCACAGTACGAAAGTAACGTGATGCCAGTCTCCCAGTGTCTCAGCACTTGGGAGTTGGGACACGTACGTGTGCATCCAAGGCCAAACCCATGGTTTTTGGACACTCAAACCAGTGGCTTTCTTTACCTGCTATGTTGAAAAGAAAGAACATCATTGTGTTGTTCCTCTCTCTCTCTCTCTCTCTCTCTCCCCCGAGCTGGATAAGGCCAATCTTGTAACAGAAGACAAAGAAACGCAGATCCCATTACTCGAATATTTTATACGTCCTCTATATTCTTGGAAATGAACATATTTTATCCCATCCATCACACATTATACAGTTGATCCTTCGTTCAAATTTATGGGCAAAATAGGTCCTCTTTCTATGATTTTAAAAGGAAAAACTTTTAAGGTGGAGATTAATGGACTAATATCATTCAACAGATAAGGGGTCTAATTGAAAGATGTTTTTGTTTGAAGATTCAATTGAGGATTGGAAGACAAGTTTGGAGACAAATTTCTCCTCCACCCTTCTCTTTTCATAAATCAATGCACATTGGGATGAGCAGCAACCCACCATGAACAGAAACCAAAGTAAAAACAAGTGACTATGATGTTAGGATTCAAATGAAACCATCAAATCCCACCCCTGAACACCAGGGGCTCTCTCTCTCTATCCAACCACCCCAAGATCCGTATAAATATGCAACCAAATCCTGCTAATCTCTCCAAGCAAAACAAACCTCCCCATATTTCCTCTAGGAGCAATCAACTTCTTCCATTAATTAGCCAGCGTTGGTCTTATTCACTTGCCTCTTAAAATGTCTAAGAAAGTTGTTGCTGAGTCTCCTCTTCAGAGAAATAGCTTAGCTTCACTTGACCAAAAGCTGGCCATGGCAAAGCGCTGCTCTCATGGTACCTATAACCTGCCCCGTTTTTCCTTTAGTTTACCTGTTACTGGCTTCTAATTGTATATCATCTCTCATTTTCGTTTCCAAATTTGCAAAACTAATTTGTTTATGATGGATCAACAGAAGGAGTGGTTGCAGGAGCAAAGGCAGCTGTACTTGCTACCATTGCCACTGCCATTCCAACTGTAAGCCTGTCTTCCTGTAACTATCATGCATGCATCCTTTATTCACCTCATTAATCACAAAAATATTTAAAGAAAAACAAGAGAATTCTTTGATTGATTCTGAACTGTATCATGTTTAACATGTAGATGGCTAGTGCAAGGATGCTGCCATGGGCAAGGGCCAATCTGAATCACACAGCTCAAGCTCTCATAATTTCAACTGGTAATTAATTACTTTCCTGATTAAACAAACATTATCCGCATTATAATTGTTGTTTTCTTCCTTAATTAATGAAATACATTTCCTTGCAGTTGCTGGAGCAGCATATTTTATAGTTGCAGACAAGACTGTTCTTGCTACAGCAAGAAAGAACTCCTTCAAGAGTCCCAGCTCTAACATTGAGGCGTGATGACCTAATTATCCAGACCTTGTTTGTAGTTCATCAAGTAAATTTGTAAACCATCAGCTATATGTATGCATGGATAAAGATGGAGTTTACATTTTTAGTCTATGAAAGCATTTATTTTCTTGTAAAATTATAACTACATTGATTGGAGCCTGTGATCCATCTTATTATCTCCAGCAATGGATGTATCAACCTTAAATCTGTCCAATTACACTATAAGAACAACAAAATTGTTCATTTTCTACCAAATATAGCAAAAAGAAAAGAAAAGAAAAGAAAGCTGAACAGCTGGAAAGGCCTTATTGATGGGCCTGGTTTCTTTTTTTGAATATAACCTTGCCGCTATATGCTTCGGGTGTTGGTACAGGGAGGTAAGAAGCTGCCAAATTGCTAAAGAGAATTGAACCATACCCCAATGGGCTCATGCATGAGAAACCTGATGAAACTCCATAGCATTAGCGTAACAGTTTTTTACAACCACCTGACAACGGCTCAAGCTGTAGAAGGAACCCAATTGGACAAGTGACCAGTTATTACTCCCCTTGATACACATGCATTCTTAGTAGGAATGATCATGAGTATCAATGAGGTTTGTATTAGAGGTATCAATGTCCGTGTCTAGTTTAGGAGGTAGTGTCATTATAAAAACATGAAGTATAACAATGGTATGTAATAAAGGTTTATATAATTTGTCTGCCGATGCATTGATATCGTGGTCTGGTGTTGAAACTTGGAAGCGGTTTTGAGTTGTGTATAGAAAGAATCCAAAAGAAAGATGAAGGTTAGTTTTAATTTGTTCTTAGTTTACCTCAAATTAATTGGAATCAATCCCTGGCTTGCATGCATGTTTTCTTTGGGTAAATTACTTTGCTAATATTTTCAATGTCTCAAGTTTAGTCTATTGTACGTATTGAAATATAAGCCTGAGTCATTTTTTCCGTGTAGCGGCAAAAGAATAGAAAAGATGAAAGACCACACCAGTTTTCAGTATGGGAAAAATATTAGATAGAGCCTGTTACATGACTTTTCTATCTGCTTGTGTAAAGACAGGCATGAGGAGGAGGAGAGATTGTATGATTCCTCCCGAAAGACACACTTGTCCGTGGAAGTTCAAGAGAGAGAACGTGGTGGTTCCACTAAGCTTGCCGATACAATGTGAGTTCAGAAATTTGTTTAGGCTTACAAACTATATCCGCAGACAGATAAATAGGGGATATTCCTGCTCTCAAACAAATCCAGAACATTTGGTTTTCATCGGCTTTGACAAGTTAACACGAGTTGTTGCTTCTCCTGTCATTAAACTAACATATCTTGTCTGTTTGCTAGTTTTTGTCATAAGTTTTGCTGATATATCATTGCGCACTCGAAAACGTGATTTACACAAAAATATTTGGGATCATCTGCTTCTAAAACTGCCTTCTTTTTTTCCCTAATAGAGGCGGGCATGCCTGTAGTGAGGGAAGAATGGTTGCTTGACAGCATTGAGAAACAAGAACCACGTACAGCCAATGGAAGCAGATGATGTTTCTGATCTTTTTGTGGAGGGAAAAGGAATTCCATGGGACAAACAAGATCCCGAGGCTCCCAAGTCAATTTCAGCAGAAGTAAAGGGCTTTTTGTCTCGAACTTCTAACAATTACTCCTAGGAAATAAATCTTCTCCTAATCAGCGAATTATGTCTGTGCATTGCAGCTCAAACTATATATATGGCAAGAGAGGAGTCTACAAAGACACTAAATTGCAGGAACGTGGTGGGCGGATACTTGAGAAAGATGGGATAGTGTACAGCTGAGACTTCTCACTTTGTGATCTGGGTCGAGGACTGCACGAGTAATACGAAAGAAGTCTTGATCTTAATTTTCTACAACTATATGAGCTTATATTTCATGGTAACTTGGTGTAGATATTGTATCATGCAATTGATCACGGTACTGGAGAGCAACTTGCATTTGTACTACAAGAAAGGGAAAGTAGGCAATGATCCAAATGCAGAGGAGAGGCTTGAAGAAAGGGAAATGCTATTAAAGAGTTTGGCAGTCTCTTTGAGGAACTCACTGGAAATGAGTTCGAGCCATGGGAAAGAGAAAAGAAGTTTGAGAAAAGCGACTCAGTTTCTACCCAATAGACATGGTACAAAATGCCTCTACTTTGCTATTTCTCAATATATATATATATAGGTGATTTTATGCTTGATGGGGAATTTTGTTTCATATAGGATGATGGGGTCGATGCGAGACATGGAGGGCTCAGACTTAGGCAGCTAGGAGTTGCAGCCGTGCACCGCAGACTTGAACCCAAAATTGCTTATTTTATGAAAATCTTGTGCAGTCGGGAGATATACAGGCATGATCCTTATACAGATAATTCCCTTTCTACATGCTTTCTCCATAATTTTTTTTATCAGAGAAGCTTGTTACTGTTTGGCAGGTATGCCATGATGGAGAAGGGTTGTGACTCTCCTGATTTGCCAATGGGGATGCTTTCAAATTTTCACATGGAAAGATGTAAGGATTTTCCTTTTGCTTCGTCCTTTTACTTTTCCTTTACATGTGAATAACAAAATAATCTCATCAGGCGAGGACGTCCTGCTTTGGTTTGTAGAAGCGGGGAAATCAACTAAAGAAACAGGACAGAAGGCAGAGGCTGTGTGGTCAGATTAATTATAGCTAAAGATGGTTTACTCTTTTGCATTCGACTAGGCCTTTCATTTTCAGGGACTATCAGGATCTTGCAGATCATGTAAAGCCAACATAGGTTTCCTATCACTTCTAGAGTCCCTCTTACTGACACTAATGCATGATTCTGATTGAATATTCCAGGGTGCAGCTGCATTTGAGACTGTTCGAGACATAAATGTGGCCCCACGCCTTATAGGAGACATGTCCGGCTCAGCCCTCGATGATCCATTGTCGGATAGATACATGAATTGGGCTGCTCAGTGTCTGCACTAGAAAAAGATTCTGATGACTACAAGATTGTGAAGTAATTAGAAAAGACTTATGAACCAGTCAGAGTTGGAGACATTGTGAGATTACACATCTTACCATTGCTTGATGACATCAATTGTGATGAAAACTCTTAAACAATTTTGCCATGTTTTATTTGTTAATGCAGGACTATGGAGTATCAGTTGAGAATATTTTTCCTGTTGAACCAAGTGCCTGTCCTCCTTTGGTTGAGATAAAGAAGTTGCCAAACAAAGTAGTGCTATGGTGTGGTAAGATTTCAGTCCTAATTAACAGTTATATCTTGTTCTCGCTTAGACTATTACCGGGTTTGTTTACCCTTTTTCTTTTAGGCACTCGAAGCTCAAACATGTTAAGGCATTTGCAAAAAGGGTTTCTGCCGTCAGTCTGTTCTCTTCCAGTCCCCGGTTATATGGTAATATTGATAGTTTATAATTTCAGCGCGTCAATATTCTGATCTTGCGCCTGAGAGTCTTTTTCTGGCTCACAGGCGATTTTTGTTCTGATGCTGCTGCAGAAGCTGGTAGGTATGGTTTTACTGCAGTAGATAGGCCAGAAGGATTTTTAGCTCTAGCTGTTGCTTCTCTTGGGGATCAGGTCATTAAAGTTGAAAGTCCACTGGAGGTATGTTAAAGTTATCTCTGTGCTTGAATGGCAAACTTGTTTCGACTTTCCTGAAACCTAGAAAATCTATTTCTTTTTAACGAGACAGGATACAAAGTCATGTTAGAGAGAAAGACAACAGATGAATCTGAACATTTTCTATGGAAGGATGACATCAAAGTTCCTTGTGGTCGCTTGATTCCATCAGTGCATAAAGACAGCCCCCTTGAATACAATGAATACGCTATCTATGATCCTAAACAGGTAAATGATGCACCGAGATTAAAGTTTCTCAACCACAATTTTTTCATCTAGTATTTTTACTTTTATGGCTCGTTTGAGTTTCAGACGAGCATAAGGTTCTTGATGGACACTGCAGAGCCTTGAATGAAGGAAGAGGCAAGGGAGCGGCTAGGCGAGAGGAAAGAAGGGTCCTGTACAGATCTTTTTGTCTTTGTTGCCGCCTTTTGCCATCTTTTTGCACAGGCCCTTTACGCTAAAACCCAAAACTTACAATATGGGAGTCGATGGTGATGGATTTTGTGTTGGTATATAATCATCATAACTTGTGTTTGAACTTCTGTAGCTTTTCTTGTACTGGCATAAGGCACAATCACTTTATGGAGGTGAAATATATCTTGCTACAGGGAGCCATTCTCTTCTCTGAAAATAATTGGTTTCATCATGAAAAATCTACAAGGAGAGAGAGAGACCTTTTGCTGTGTTCACAAGAATGGGGTGCCTACTGAATCCAAGAAAACTACATAAACTGGCATGTTGCAGGAATTTCGATGCGGCAGATTATGCTCAAAAACTGAAGTGAGAAATGAGAACGCTAATGAACTTTTTGGTCTAGTTCATTTTTAAGGAGTCAAGCCAGGACCATTCATTTAGGCTTGGTCTATTTATTGCTATTTCAAAAACCTCCCATCCCAGGAGATGTATAAATTATAAAAGGCTATCTGGTCTAAGCTCATACTTCATTCATGAACAATGAAATACTGTCGTGCAGCGCATCACTCCATCACTAGTCGGTTGGGTTTTGAAGAGGACGAGAAGTTAAAAACAGCAAAAACATTCACAACAAGAAACCGAGCTAAAGAGGCATTGGTTTTGCACTGCCCAAACTGCTAAAATCCAAGTCACAGCCATGTACTGGACATATTATCCAAGTCACAGCCATGTACTGTCAAATTACATGATTAACATCTCCAAATGAGCATGCCTGCCAGAATATAATTCGTAGGAGTTAATGAACTTCATCAAGGTGTGCAATAACAGAGAACCTGAACCCTGTCCCTATCTTTATGAATAGGAGCACTTAAGCAGTGATATACCTAATTTGTCATCACTTCTGAAGGTTCCAATCAACTTTACGAGCTTAGCTTGACAAGGGATGTGCATAATTGACACAAAACCTTAAGATTCTTAACCTGCAAGTGGCTTTTGAAAGTGACGAAACTATTCATATGGAAAACCTTCCTCCAGATTTCCCTCACGACGTTAGATGTTAGTAAAACACAAGGGGAGATATAAGCATATCAAATCAATGAAAAACAGACACAGATATTACAACTAAGAAGAGAGCACTTTATGCAACGAAACTTGAAGAACACAACAGGAGCATTTTCAATATTGTAAAAGCAAATGAACAACTTAAGATTCTTGAAACCATTTTCTTGGATTCCAGCTTTAAATTAGTATTGCCCTAGACTATCTTGGATAGTACAGGGTCAGCATATGCAACAGAAATCTTCAACTGCTTTCCATAACCATCTTGTGGAACGAAAAACAATTACAACAATAAAGAAATTTGAGCCTGCAACCAATCAATTAATCCAACAAAACCAAAAGGATTCAACTGCTGAAAAATCATTGATAAATTACAGCAGCAGGAAACTTGAACTTGTCCGTAATGAAAGGTACTGCCTGTGGATTGTTCACCAAATCATGATAAAGATCATACTCCGCCTCATAATCATGTAACTTAAGCTCAGCCTTTTGATTAGTATGATAGTGATGCCTAGCCAAAGCTGATTTTCCAAACCCAAAAATACTAACTTTATCACAAATCCCCACTGCAAGCATCACAGCTTGCATACCAGAAGAATAATGAAACATAGAACCATCATGAGCAGAGCCCCATTCATCCAATGACTTCCCTGTCTCCTCCACAAACCGTTTCAAGGAATAATACTTCACAATCCTCGCACACAACAAGTCAAAGCGCGGATCAGTGACAATCAATGGCGCATCGTGAGATGAATTACAAACAGTATAGTCCAAGAAATGTGCTGGTTGACAGATATACATAACCATAGGGACGTTAGCCCCGTATGGGTGACAAAAGCAACCTTGCCTCCTTCCACAAAGATGCAAAATATTGCTATTTACAAAAGAAATATTAGTTTTCGCCCCCACATTTCTCTCATATCTCTCCGTCCTCGCATTGTTCAATCGGATTACAACCTCATGACGATCAATCAACTCTCCATACTCTTTCTGCATCAAAATCCCACTATTCCCAACTACAGCACAAGAACCATACCGCCTTTCCGAACCCACCAATCCATTATGCCTATCAATAGGACCCTTCAGAAGCCCTATCAATTCATCCATTATTTCAGGCTGATACCTCTTCTTTCGAGCCCAATCATGCAAAGCCCTCCTAAAATCTAACCAATACCTATAAAACTGAGGAGACCTAAGCATTAATGGGATACCCCTAGATGATCTTGCTCTAACATCATGATGATTAAACCTCCTCCAAGTAGCAAAAGACCTATACCTTCCTCGACTATCAAAGTTCCCTTCTAATAACTCTTCTATTTCATGCTTCGCTTGTTCTTCTCCTATATCAATAGCTGAATATTTAAGCAACGTGGAATTAAAAACTGGAACTTTTTTCTGTAGAATCAATTTGGGTTTCTCAAACTCAATGAAGCCAACCCCATCACCACGGGGGATTAGGATCCTGCAGCTGAGAGTCAGAGCAAATACAACGAGCAGTAGAATGCTAAAAAGCGGACGCACTGACCTTTTCATTGGCGCAATGAAAACAGCAGACCCGGTTTCTGGCTCCTCCTAAAAAAACCCACCAAGTATTTGCATCAGATCAATCTGGGAATCAACAAAATATAAAGATCAAGTAACATATATTAAATCTTGGATGAGTTTGTAGACAAAGACATTTTTTTTTCATGTTAGCTTAAACAAACATCTAGTATTTAAAAAATGAAGCTTGATGTTACAAGAAAGTGAAATAGGAATTGCAAATGAAGGAATGGTTTGGGAGAGGAGTGGTTTGGTTAAGAAATGGGAATTTCATGACTGGCTTGGTTGTGGAGAGAGTGAGTGAGAGGGAACTAGAAGAAGGGTGGACCTGAGATCCAGGACAAAAATGGATTTGTTGTGTGTTTTGTTGGGATGCTGAGATCAAGTGTTTTGTTGCTTTCATGATGTTCGATTATGGAGGGGGAATAATTTAGTGACTGATTTTTTTATTATATTATGAGTTAGTCCTTCCATTTTTAAAAATAATAAGTTTAAGTTAATATTAATAAAAAAATTAAAAAAATAAAGAAGGAGGAGTTTTTATCAGCATATCCATTCTCACATAATACTATTTATTGTAATAATATTTTTTCATGTTTTTAATTTTTTTTTCAGTTTTTTTTAACATTATATTTAGGGATTAAGTTTTATAATTTTTTAAATTTGTTTTTTTGTAAGATTATCCAATACTCTTAATCTAGACTACGGGTTTAACAAGTTAACTCGAGTTTTGTTTTTCATTTTTATAATTGATTTTTTATAATTTTATTTTTTAATATTGGATTACTTGAAAATTAGACTTCATGATTTATTTCAGTCTGTATTTTATGAGGTTATCCTCATTTCATGACTCAGATCACGGGTTTGGCAAGTTAACCATGATTTACCCGAGTTTTTTTTATCCTTTTGTTCATAGATTTTTTTTTAATTTTATTTTTCAACACTGAGTTGATTAAAAATTGAGCTTCATAATTTGTTTTAATTTTTTTTTATTAGGTTAACTTGGTCTCATGACTTAGGTCGCAAGTTTGATAGATTAATTCAGGTTAACACAAGTTATTTTTTTGGATCTTTTTTTAATTGATTTTTTTTAATTTCATCCTTCAACATTGAGTTTATTAAAAATTGAGTTTTGTAATTTGTTTTGATTTGTTTTTTTTTTGAGGTTATCAAATTCTCATGACTTAGTATGCAGATTGATATGTTAACTCAAATTAATCAAATATATTGTCATCTCAAAATTTATTAAAAAAATCTCACCTTAAGTATTTATTTTGACTCAAACTATGTTTTTATTGGTCATTCAGGTTATTTCTGAACCCGTCAAAATCACCAAGTCATATCAAATCAATTCTCACACTGTTTAATTTTTTTCTACTAGAAAGAACATTAGCAACGTCTAAATATTTTTTTTAATGTGAAAAAAATATTTTGTTGATTGTTAATTCTTTTGTAGTTATGCAAATTGTGATTTGTAGATGGATTTTGGTTTTTTTGTGGTATATGAGATTGGGAAATTTGACTAAAAATGGAGAATATTTGGGGAAAAAAATTAAATTGTTG